>SWCE01003893.1_pt1 | contig 143122 bp, 129 predicted proteins | sample 4690061 | NCBI WGS metagenome assembly SWCE01 (sample SAMN10267279, study PRJNA491770) | bioreactor metagenome | isolation source: DHS bioreactor inoculated with subseafloor sediment | place: Japan: off Shimokita Peninsula | collected 2012-10 | reverse complement strand
GGGGGGAACAGTGGTGAGGTTTTGCTTCTATGATTGAGGTGTAACTTGTTGGTTTGAAAGGTTATTTCATTTTAAGGACGAAAAAGGTGATCGAAAGGACAGTGGCAAAAAAAGCGTGGTCAATGGTTCGAAGGCTCGAATTCCGGCTTCTCTCATTCAGGAAGAACTGAGTATTTATGATGATAAAGTTAATATGGTGACATTATTTTCGGGCGTTGTTACCAAAGGGATCAGTCGATAGGGAAGAAGGGTAACAGAGCCGCCGGATGGACGGCTCTGTATCGCGGGTATCAGGTTTCCACCCGATGGCTGATCAGGGTGTCGCGGTTGCGACGAGCCCAGTGTTGATAACGCCGTCTGAGGTCTTCTTCGTCGGGCATCGGTTCGCCGACCCAGCGACAGCGCTGCTCCACCGCTCGGCGGAAAGCGCCATAGCCGCCGTAACGGCGCATGGAAAACCACTTCTTGCGCCCCCGGTTGGCGGTGACCGAAAAGTTACCCCCCAGGGGTTTGTCGCGAAAGGTGGCGGTGATACCCACCAGACCGAAGGGGTTGCGGGTTTCGGACATGTGATCCAGTTCGTCGGTGCTGCAAAGGATCAGCGGTCGATGCTTACCCATGGCGGCACGTACCTCCGGCCGTTGGATCTGCCGGTCGCGCCACAGCCTCGCCTGATAGAGCGCCGCTTCGGTACTGCCATACTTGCTGTCGCGGAAAGTACAGCGTCTCTGTCGTCGTCTTGCCCGCTTATCGATATAGGGAATCGCACACCACCAGAAATCATCTTCGCGGCTGCGATAGACATATAGAAAAGGATGAATTTTCGGGTTGGTAACCGTGGAAATATTCATTCCCTGCCTCCTGCCTCCTTGTGTGCTTTTTTGATCCGTGATGATGAACCTAGGCGGCGTTGCCCGGGGCAGGAGCAACACCTTGCCAGCTCGCCCCGAACGCTGCCGGCGGACTTATCTTTGCTCTGTTATGCGTCGAACGCAAACTTGTTCCTATAAAAAATGCGTAATCTATAAAAAAGGGGACAGATAAAATGTTTCCCGCTTGGAAAAATCGGGAACCGGCCGGCTCTTTATGTCCCGCGTTTGAGGGCTGTAAAGGCGGAAAAAAGCCGTTATCGACGTTTGCCGGCGGACTAAAAAAAGGGGAACGAAAAAGGCGTGTATGCGAGAGGTAAAGAAGATAAAAAAGAAAGAAGAGCGCCGACCCTGTTTATACAGAGCCGGCGCGGCGGGGGGAGAGTTACATCATTTGTCGCAGCACATAGTGGAGAATGCCGCCATTCTTGTAGTAGGTCACCTCAGCGCCGGTGTCCAGACGGCTGATCGCCTTGATGCTTTGTTCCTTGCCGTTGCTCTTGCGGAATACCACCTCGATTTCCTGACCCGGTTTCAGGTCGTTGTTCAGTCCGGGGATATCCACTTCCTCGCTGCCATCCAGGTTGAGCGTCTTGCGGTCCACGCCTTCCGGGAATTGCAGTGGCAACACACCCATGCCGATCAGGTTTGAGCGGTGGATCCGCTCGAAGCTTTCGGCGATCACCGCGCGCACCCCCAGCAGACGGGTGCCTTTCGCCGCCCAGTCGCGGCTGGATCCGGTGCCATACTCCTTGCCAGCCACCACCACGCTGGGCACACCCTCCTTGCGGTAACGCATGGCGGCGCCGTAGATCGGCATTTCCTCACCGCCGGGCATGTGTTTGGTGTAGCCGCCCTCGATGTTGGGTGTCATCTCGTTACGGATACGAATGTTGGCGAAAGTGCCGCGCATCATCACCTCATGGTTACCGCGGCGGGAACCGTAGGAATTGAAATTGATCGGCTCCACGCCATGGCCTTGCAGGTAATGCCCCGCCGGGCTGTCCGCCTTGATCGCCCCGGCCGGGGATATGTGGTCGGTGGTGATGGAATCCCCGAGCAAGGCCAGCACACGGGCGTTCCTGACTGGCTGCACGTCTTCCACTTCGGGGGTGAGGCCTTCGAAGAAGGGCGGATTCTGGATGTAAGTGGACTTGCTGTTCCACTCATAGGTCTTGGAATCCGGTATCGGCAGGCTTCTCCAGGTCTCGTCGCCGTCGAACACGCTGGCGTACTCGCGGGTGAACATGTCGTTGTTGACCATCACCACCGCATCCTGGATTTCCTTGCTGCTGGGCCAGATGTCCTTCAGATAGACCGGCTTGCCATCGTTGTCGCGGCCCAGCGGGTCCTTGTCCAGATCGATCCGCACGGTACCGGCCAGGGCGTAGGCCACCACCAGCGGCGGCGATGCCAGCCAGTTGGTGCGCACGCTCTGGTGTACCCGGCCTTCGAAGTTGCGGTTACCGGAGAGCACCGACGCCACCACCAGATCGCCTTCGGCGATACCGCGGTCGATCTCTTCCGGCAGTGGGCCGGAGTTACCGATACAGGTGGTACAGCCGTAGCCCACCAGGTCGAATCCCAGTTCGTTCAACGGGTCCTGGAGGCCGGTTTTGCTCAGGTAGTCGGTGACCACCTTGGAGCCCGGCGCCAGCGAGGTTTTCACCCAGGGCTTGCGGATCAGCCCCCTTTCCACCGCCTTCTTCGCCACCAGGCCGGCGGCCAGCATGACACTGGGGTTGGAGGTATTGGTGCACGAAGTGATCGCGGCGATCACCACGGCGCCGTGGTCCAGGTGAAAGCGCTCGCCATTGAGTTCCACTTCCACGCCGCTGGTGGGCTCGTGGTTGCCGACGGCAGTCTGCCCGCCTTCGCCCTCCAGCTTGCTGATCTCGGCGTCATCGAGCTTCAGCTCCTTGGTGAGCAGATCGGCGAAGGTGCGTTTTACTTCCGTCATCGCTACCCGGTCCTGGGGCCGTTTCGGACCGGCCAGGCTGGGGACCACGTCGTCCAGGTCCAGCTCCAGGGTGTCGGTGAAGACCGGATCGGGATCGGCGCTGGAGCGCCACAGGCCCTGGGCCTTGCAGTAGGCTTCCACCAGGTCCACCACTTCCTGGGGGCGGCCGGTGAGCTGTAGATACTCGGTGGTCCGTTCGTCGATGGGGAAGAAGCCGCAAGTCGCGCCGTATTCCGGGGCCATGTTGCCGATGGTGGCGCGGTCCGCCAGGCTCAGGTCAGCCAGGCCATCGCCGAAGAATTCGACGAACTTGCCCACCACGCCACGGCGGCGCAGCATTTCGGTGACGGTGAGCACCAGATCGGTGGCGGTAACGCCCTCACGCAGCTTGCCAGTGATCTTGAAACCGATGACCTCCGGGATCAGCATGGCCACCGGCTGGCCGAGCATGGCCGCTTCCGCCTCGATGCCGCCGACACCCCAGCCCAGCACGCCCAGGCCGTTGATCATGGTGGTGTGAGAGTCGGTACCCACCAGTGTGTCCGGATAGGCATAGGTATTGCCGTCGTCGCTGTCGCCGGACCAGACGCCGCGGGCAAGGTACTCCAGGTTGACCTGGTGACAGATCCCGGTGCCCGGCGGCACCACGCGGAAATTGTCGAAGGCCTTCTGGCCCCAACGAAGGAACTGATACCGCTCGCGATTGCGTTCGTACTCAATCTCCACGTTTTCCGAGAACGCCTGGGGATTGCCGAACTTGTCCACCATTACCGAATGGTCGATGACCAGATCCACCGGCGCCAGCGGGTTGATGCGATTCGGATCGCCGCCGGCCTTGCTGATGGCGTCGCGCATGGCGGCCAGATCCACCACTCCGGGCACACCGGTGAAGTCCTGCATCAGTACCCGGGCGGGGCGGTAGTTGATTTCGCGATCGGAAGTGCGTTTCTCCGGCCACCGCACCAGAGCTTCGATATCGTCGACGGTGACGGTGTCGCCATCTTCATGGCGCAGCAGGTTTTCCAGTAGAACTTTCAGGGAAAAGGGCAGTTTGCTGAGGTCACCCCATCCTTTGTCGGCCACGGTATTGAGATCGAAGTAATGATAGGTCCGATCGCCGACGTTCAGCGGCTTGGCGCTGTTCAGGGTGTCCTGGCCAATCCTCGTCACTGCGCACCTCCTTTTCATGCAAGTTGTGGGGTTGGGGTCCCTTGATACTACGCCCATATGGCCGGTACATGAACCTGTGGGCGAGAGGGGGTGACTATAGGTAGGATGGGGGGCGGCAATGGCGCTTCATTGGCCGAAAATGGATCCCTGGGGAGCGGGTGAGGCGCTTGGTTCGGCCCCCCACGCCAGGACTTAATGTGGGTGGCTGGACGAAGGACGATACATGCTTGAGTGGATAACCTCTCCAGAGGCGTGGGTGGCCCTTGCCACCCTGACCGCCCTGGAAATCGTGCTGGGTATCGACAATATCATTTTTCTTTCCATTCTGGTTGACCGACTACCGGAGCGGCAGCGTCCCAAGGCGCGTTTGATTGGCTTGTCCCTGGCCATGATCATGCGGCTGCTGCTACTGGCGTCACTGGCCTGGCTGACCAGGCTCACCGAGGATTGGTTCACGGTGCTGGGGCAGGGCATTTCCGGCCGCGATCTGGTGCTGATTCTCGGCGGTTTGTTTCTGCTGGCAAAATCGGTGATGGAAATTCATCACTCCATTGATGACGCCGGCGAACAACATCAGTTCACCAAGTCCAGGGGCAGCGCTTCCTTTTTCAGTATTCTGGTGCAGATCGCGTTGCTGGATGTGGTGTTCTCGCTGGACTCCGTGATTACCGCCGTCGGCATGGCCAATCATCTGGAGGTGATGGTGATCGCGGTGGTCATCGCGGTGGGCTTCATGATGGTCTTCGCCAATGCCATCGGTAATTTCGTTACCGAACATCCAACCTTGAAGATGCTGGCGCTGTCGTTTCTGGTGCTGGTGGGGACGGCGTTGGTGGCGGACGGTCTCGATTTCCATATACCCAAGGGCTACATCTATTTCGCCATGGCGTTCAGCTTTGGTGTGGAAATGCTCAACCTGCGCATGAGCGCCCGCCGTCGCAGGGCGAGCAGTGGAGACTAGGTGACGCAAGGCAAAATAGACAAGGCCTCGTTGTTGTGCACATACTCTTTGGTATATATACAGAGTAAATATTACAAAGCCTTGCTTCAGGAGGCATGAATAACGCTTATCACAATAACAACGGAGGCTTTATGCGGAGTGCTATTTCTATTCTATTCGCTGCATTGATGATGATGGCGGGGCCGTTGCTGGCGGCGCCGGTGAAAATCGCTCTGATTGATCCGCTGACCGGCCCCATGGCCAGCACCGGCCTGCCGGTATTGGAGCATCTGCGTTTCGACGCGCGACGGCTTAACGCCAATGGCGGATTCAATGGTGATCCCATCGAAATCATCGGGCTGGACAACAAGATCAACCCTCAGGAGAGTCTGGTGCAGTTACAGAAGGCCATCGATGAGGGAGCCCGATACATTGTTCAGGGTAACGGCTCAGCGGTGGGGTCGGCTCTGATCGCGGCGGTGGATAAGTATAACCGGCGTAACCCCGGAAAAGAGGTGCTTTATCTGAACCATGGCGCGGTGGAGCCAAGTTTTACCAATGAACGCTGCTCGTTCTGGCACTTTCGTTTCGAAGCCCATTCCGACATGAAGATGAAGGCGCTTACCGACTGGATCGCCAAACGGGATGACATCAAGAAGATCTACCTGATCAACCAGGACTACAGTTTTGGCCATGCGCTGGCGGAAGCGGCGCGCACCATGCTCAAGGAGAAACGTCCGGACATCGAAATTGTCGGTACGGATTTCCACCCGCTGAGCAAGGTGAAGGATTTCACGCCTTATGTCTCCAAGATCAAGGCATCCGGGGCCGACGCCATCATCACCGGCAACTGGGGGCAGGACATCACCTTGCTGGTCAAGGCGGCGGCGGAGTTTGGTTTGAATGTGCCGTTCCTTACTTACTATGGCGGCAGCCCGGGGGTGGTCAGCCAGTTGGGCGAGCAGGGTGTGGATCGTATTTATGAGATTTATGGCTATTACGGTGATACCGACGATGACGCTATCGGTGAGCGTCAGAAGCAGATGTATGAAGACAAGAAATGGGATTACTTCTTGTTTTATCCGCGTATCACGGTAATGCTGGAAATGCTGCAAAAAGCGGCGGACAAGGCTGGCAGCAATGATCCGGTGGACGTGGCCCGGGCGCTGGAAGGACTGTCACTGGAGACGTCCTACGGCACCGTCACCATGCGTGGCGAGGACCATCAGCTGCAAACGCCGTTGTTCGTTTCTGTGCTGAAGGACGACATGCCCTATGGCGCCGAAGGCACGGACTTCAATTTCGCCAAACTGGATCGCATCGAACCGGAGGCGGTAACCATGCCGGCCACGGGTTGCCGCATGCGCCGGCCTAAATAACGGACCTGGCGGCCCCTGGTGGCCGCCAGCTTATTTACGGGTTCAGGACTGCTCCCGGGCTCAGGGCTGCAGGTCCCGCAGCCGGCTCAGCAGATCCATCAACGTCTGATAGTCGTCTTCGCCGAGCCGCTGCTGGATCTTCTGATATTGCCGGTTCATGCCTTTGCTCATTTGCGCGAATACCTCATGTCCCTGATCGGTGAGGGTGACGCACAGGCGCCGTTGATCCGTTTCCGGTTTCCAGCGGCGAACGTGGCCGGCTTTTTCCAGACGTACCAGCACGCCGGTAAGGCTGGGCCGGAGAATACAGGCCAGGGCGGCCAGATCACGACTTTCCAGGGTAAAGTCAGGAGCTTGTTTAAGAATACGAATGACTCGCCATTGCTGCTCGGTCAAGTTGTGTTTGTTGAGCAAAGGGCGGAAGTACGCCATCACGGCTTCGCGACCCTGCAACAGGGCCAGGGTGAGGGAGGGTGCGGCTTTGGGCATGCGGGATCGGCGTCCTTACAGTTGGAATGGGCATCAACCGATGCCCAGACACATGTATTTTACTTCCAGATAATCCTCTATTCCGTAACGGGAGCCTTCGCGGCCCTGACCTGATTCCTTGATGCCGCCAAAGGGTGCCCGCTCGTTGGAAATAATACCTTCATTAACGCCGACCATGCCATATTCCAGCGCTTCACCGACACGCCAGGCGCGTCCCAGATCCCGGGTGTAGACGTAGGCGGCCAGTCCAAACGGGGTATCATTGGCCAGGGCCAGCGCTTCGTCTTCGTCATGAAACCGGAACACCGGTGCCAGCGGTCCGAAAGTCTCTTCCTGAAACAGCAACATGTCCGATGTCGCGTCGGCCAGCACCGTGGGCTGGAAAAAGGCGCCGCCCAGCGCATGGCGTTGTCCGCCGCTGAGGACCCGGGCCCCTTTGCCAATGGCGTCGGCCAGGTGCGTCTCTACTTTACGCAAGGCGTCTTCATTGATGAGAGGGCCCTGTTGCACGCCTTCCTCGAAGGCCGGGCCGACTCGCAGCGCCGCCACCGATGTGCTGAAGCGCTGGCAGAACGCGTCGTAGATGCGATGGTGGACCAGAAAGCGGTTGGTGCATACACAAGTCTGGCCACTGTTGCGAAACTTGGAGGCCAGGGCGCCTTCCACGGCGGCGTCCAGATCGGCGTCGTCAAAAATGATGAACGGTGCGTTGCCGCCCAGTTCCAGGCTGACTTTCTGCATGTGCTGGGCGCTTTGCGCCATCAGTAGCTTGCCCACGGGAGTGGAGCCTGTGAACGACAACTTGCGGACCCGCGCATCACCGGTGAGCACCGTGCCTATGGCGGCGGCATCACGTCCGGTCACCACATTGAATACACCGGCGGGTATGCCGGCCTGTTCCGCCAGTGCCGCCAACGCCAGCGCCGACAGCGGTGTTTGCGGATCCGGTTTGAGCACCAGAGTGCAACCGGCGGCCAGCGCCGGCGCCGCCTTGCGAGTGACCATGGCGTGGGGAAAATTCCACGGGGTGATCGCCGCCGCCACGCCCACGGGTTGCTTAAGCACCACCAAGCGCCGTCCGGTGCGATCGTGGGGAATGATGTCGCCATACACCCGCTTGGCTTCCTCGGCGAACCATTCGAGGAAGCGGGCACCATAGTCGATTTCGCCGAGGCTTTCCGTCAGTGGCTTGCCTTGCTCCAGACTCAGCAGGCGGGCGAGATCCTGACGGTTCGCCATGACAAGGTGGAACCATTCCTTCAGCAATTCGGCGCGTTCGCCACTGCTGCGATCACGCCAAGCCGGCAATGCCCGATGGGCGGCGTCCACGGCCATGCTGGTGGCCTCCGCGGCAAGATCCGCCACTTGTGTCACCTCGGCGCCAGTGGCCGGGTCGGTGACTGAAAAGCGTTGCATGGCGCTGATCCATTTGCCGTCGATATAGGCGTCCTGCCGTAACAGCGCGCTATTTCCGAGAGCGATTGAGGAGGCAGTGGTGTCAGTCATTCAGGTTGATTTCCATTCCATCTCGGCCCACCACGATGGGGCCTTTATATTGATCTCCCACCGCCTTACGCCAGACGTCGTCGGTGACCAGAGGATCATCGGCGGGAACGAAATGGCTCAGCACCAGTTTTTTCACGCCAGCCTCGTTGGCGATACGGCCCACGTTTTCGGCGGTAACATGGTGGGAGATGATGGCCTTGGCCAAGGTGGAGCCGTTGCCGATACGTTTAGCCAGGCGCTCCACTGCTTCCACGTGAACCACCTCGTTGATCAGCACGTCGGCGTCTTTGGCGAACCGCGCCAACGGCGGAAAGTAGTTCAGGTCTCCGGAGAGAACGATGGTCTTGCCGCCAGTCTCGAACTTGTAGGCGAAGGCCTGACCGTCCTTGAACGGCGGGTGCGGCACGCGCAAGGCAGAAACCTTGAGGTGTTCATCCCGATAAACCATGCCCTCATCGATTTCCTTCACGGTGACCAGTTCGCGTGGATCGGGCTTCCCTTCGTCGTCAATGCGAAGGCCGATATCCACCTGGAAAGTCTTCCAGGTGTTATCGGTCATCGATTGGGTGCCGGGAGGGCCGAACACCCGCACCGGCTGCTTCAGACCGCTGGCCCAGCCGTTCATCAATACCGATGGATAATCCAGTACGTGATCGCTGTGCAGATGAGTGATGAACACACCTTTGAGGCGGGCCAGAGGAATGCCGGCCTGAACCAGACGCAGGCTGGCGCCGTAACCTGCATCGAGTAAGTACAGATCATCTCCGACCATCAGCGCGGTGGACTGAGGCAGTCGTTGATCGGAAAGCAGGGAGGGGCCGCCCTTGGTTCCCAGCAGTATCAAACGAACCTGCTGCTGCTCCGCCGGTGCGGCGGTGGCGGTGAACGGAAGCAGAGCGGCTGTGAGTAGCAGCGTCGCGATCAGCGTTGAGCGCAAACGAAACATGATTTTTCCTCTTGTTTTAATGATGATGGGGAGAGCGTCAATACACTGAAGATGGGGTAGGGTTGTCGTCATCCGGTTTAAACTGACCGGCCAGGTTTTTCAGAGCCCCCATCAACAGGCTGGTGTCCACGCCGACGGCCACGAACAGACAACCCAGGTCAAGAAAATGGCGGGCTTTATCGATATCGGCATAAAGTATGCCGGGGGCCTTGCCCGCGGCCAGGATGCGGCGAATGGCATCCTCGATGGCGTTTTGCACTTGCGGATGGCCAGGGTTGCCGCGATGGCCCAGAGCCGCACTCAGGTCCGCCGGGCCAATGAAGACACCATCGACGCCATCCACCGCGGCGATGGCGTCCAGATTATCCAGGCCGGCCTGGGACTCTATCTGCACCAGCAGACACATTTCGTCATTGGCCTTGTCCAGGTAGCCGGGCACGCTGTTCCAGCGTGATGCCCGGGCCAGAGCGCTGCCGACACCGCGTACGCCCTCAGGGGGATAGCGCATGTCGCGAACCAACTGACGCGCCTGGTCCGCCGTCTCCACCATTGGCACCAGCAGCGTCTGTGCGCCCAGATCCAGATACTGCTTGATCAGAGCAGTGTCGCCCACGGGGGGGCGCACCACCGGTTGCGAGCGGTACGGGGCAATAGCCTGCAATTGGGACAGCAGGCTGCGCAGATCATTGGGCGCGTGCTCACCGTCAAGTAACAGCCAGTCAAAACCGGCGTTGGCCGCCAGCTCGGCGCTATAGGGATGGGCCAGCCCCAACCACAGCCCGATTTGCGGTACGCCTTGCAGCAGGGCCCGTTTGAATGTGTTCACCGGCATGTCCATGAGATTTCTCCGTTAAACAAAACGGCAGGCGATGGCGCCGAGATCACCGTAGTCCACATGAAAGGTGTCGCCGGGGCGCACCGCTACCGGGCGAGTGAAGGAGCCACCGAGGATCAACTGGCCCGGTTCCAGGCCGATACCGTAGGGGGCCAGCCGGTTGGCGAGCCAGGCCACGCCCTTGGCCGGATGATTGAGCACCGCCGCCGCGACGCCGGACTCCTCGATCACGCCGTTGCGGTAAAGCACCGCCGAGACACGTCTGAGATCCACGTCCATGGGCCGGATGGCGCGGCCGCCCATGACCACGCCGGCGTTGGCGGCATTGTCGGAAATAGTGTCGAAAACCTTGCGGGTCACGCCGCTTTCCGCATCCACCTGCTGAATGCGGGCGTCGATGATTTCCAACGCCGGAATTACATACTCGGTGGCATCGTAGACATCGAAGAGGGTGCAATCCGGTCCTTGCAGCGGCTTGCCGAGCATGAAGGCCAGTTCCACTTCCAGGCGCGGCACGATGAAACGGTCGCAGGGAATGTCACTGCCCTCATTGAACAGCATGTCATCCAGCAAGGCGCCGTAGTCCGGTTCGTCAATGTTGGATGAAACCTGCATGGCGCGGGAGGTGAGGCCGATTTTATGACCGATCAGCTTGCGGCCGTCGGCGATTTTTTTTTCCACCCAGGCGCGTTGGATGGCATAAGCGTCCTCGATGGTGATGCCCGGTTGTTCCAGTGACAGCTGCCGGATCTGGGTACGCCGCTGTTCGGCGTCGTCGAGCCGCCGCGCGGCCTGGCGAATGAAAGCCTCGTCGAGCATCAACTCTCCCCTTTGAGAAAGGCGTGGATGTTGTTGTGTTTGAAGTTCAGATCCGGGTTCAATTCGGTCATCTCGAAGGACACCGCCAGCAGTCGCTTTTCCTGTAACGGGGCGAAGTGGGCCTTGATGACCTCAAACAGTGTTTCCGCCACCCGCCGACGTGTCGCCAGATCGCGGCCGCTGCCGACCTTGAGCGTCATGTGTACGAAAGCATAGTCGTGTTGGCCGTCGGCGATGCGCCAGGTGTCGTGACGAATGGCGCGGCTGCGGATGCCGCCGAGTGGAAACACGCCACTGTTACCGAGAGCCTCGTGGACGTTGGCGAACAGACCGTCGAAATCCACTTCGGGTTCGAGGTTGCCGCTGTATTCAGCAATGAAATGGGGCATGGCTCTTACTCCGTTTGAGTACGTCCGTGTCAGTGCGCGCGGTTACCAGGGCAGGGGGAACACCGCGTTGATCTGGCCGGTGCCGGAACTGCCGAACGGTTCGGTAAGAATCTCCACCGGCTTGTCGTATTCGGCGCCGCCGAGCAGGCCCAGCAACATGGCGGTGTCATGCATGCCGCCTTCGCCATAGCAGTGCTCGGCATAGTCCGGCAGCATGGCGCAGAACTCCCCGAAGCGGCCCTGGCGCCACAGGTCCACCACCCTCATGTCCACCTGGCGATCGAACTCGCGGGTCCATTTGTGCAGGTTGTTCTCCGCTTCACGATCGTCGGAAAAACGGTGGGAAAGCGATCCCGAAGCCAGTACCAGAACTTTGTGATCGCTGGCCTCGATGGCGCGGCGTACGGCGGCGCCGAAGGTGAAACTGTCCTCCAGCCGGTGCCAGGCGTTCCAGGCGGCGATGGAAATGACACTCAGATGCTGTTCCTCGGGCACGTCCATGTGCATGTAGCGCATGGGCACCAGGGTGCCGTACTCCAGTTCCAGACTGGGGATGTTGTGAGCCAGGGTGCGCACGCCGGCGGCGTTGGCCTCGGCGGCTATGTTTTCTCCCAGCGCGGGGTTACCGCCATAACGGTAGCGCATGTCCTTGATGAAGTGCGGCAGCTCGTTGCTGGTGTAGATGCCTTCAAACCGTTCACCGCAGTTGATGTGAAAGCCGCTGTTGACCAGCCAGTGCACGTCGAACACCACGGCGGTATCGGCGCCGAGCTCACGGGCACGGCGGCCGATTTCCTTGTGGCCGTCGATGGCCGCCTGCCGGCAGCCTTGATGTTTGCCCGGCAACTCCGACAGGTACATGGAGGGCACGTGGGTGATTTTAGCGGCGAGAACGACTTCGCCCATGATTTTTCTCCTTATCCGAGATTGGCGCTCCGCCCTTGAATCTTAAGCTGGCGTTCACACGCCCCAGCGGGGAATGTGGTGACTGCCCATGGAAAGGCAGACGTTTTTGACTTCGGTGAAGGCCTCGAAACTGTATTCACCACCTTCGCGGCCGGTACCGGACTGTTTGACGCCGCCAAACGGCTGACGCAGATCGCGCACGTTCTGGCTGTTGATGAACACCATGCCGGCCTCGATGCCACGGGCCACCCGGTGAGCCTTGCCGACGTCCCGGGTCCAGACATAGGAGGCCAGGCCGTATTCCACGTCGTTGGCCAGTTCCAGCGCTTCGCGTTCGTCCTTGAATTTACCCAGACACACCACCGGGCCAAAGATCTCTTCCTGGCAAATGCGCATGCGATTGTCCACGTCGGCGAACACGGTGGGTTGAATGAACTGACCGTTGGCGACCCGCTCCGGCAGCCCGGTCGGACGCTCCAGGCCGCCGGCCACTAATTTGGCGCCTTCCTCGATACCCAGACGAATATAGCCGGTGACCTTCTCGTAATGCTGACGAGTGATCATCGAGCCCACCTGGGTTTCCGGATCGGTGGGGTCGCCCACTTTCAGGCGTTTGGCGCGCTCGGCGAAGGTCTTCACGAACTCGTCGTAAACACTTTCCTGAATGAAAATACGGCTGCCGGCGGTGCAGCGCTCGCCGTTCAAGGAGAAAATGGTGAACAACGCCGCGTCCAGGGCCCGATCCAGGTCCGCGTCCTCGAATACCAGCACTGGCGACTTGCCGCCCAGCTCCATGGAGTATTTCTTCATGCCGCCGTTCTGCATGATCTTGCGGCCGGTGGTGGTGCCGCCGGTGAACGACACCGCGCGGACGTCCGGGTGGCGTACCAGGGCGTCACCGGCGGTGGCGCCGTAACCCTGGATCACGTTGAACACGCCGTCGGGCAGGCCCGCTTCCTTGGCCAGCCGGCCCAGTTCGTTGGCGGTGAGCGGCGAGAGTTCCGACATCTTGAGCACGGCGGTATTGCCCAGTGCCAGGCAGGGAGCGGTCTTCCAGGTGGCGGTCATGAACGGCACATTCCAGGGCGATACCAGTGCGCAGACCCCGACCGGCTGGTACAGGGTGTAATTGAGCATCTGGTCGTCCACCGGATAACTGTGCCCGTTCATGCGGGTGCACACCTCGGCGAAAAAGTTGAAGTTATGCGACGCGCGTGGAATCAGCACGTTTTTGGTCTGATGGATCGGCAGACCGGTATCCAGCGTTTCCAGCTCCGCCAGTTTCGGTACGTTCTCATCGATCAGTTCCCCGAGCCGGCGCATCAACCGCGCCCGTTCCTTCGCGGGTGTGGCGGCCCAGCCTGGAAAAGCGGCCTTGGCGGCGGCCACCGCCTGATGGACTTCCTTTTCGGTACCGCTGGCCACCTGGCCAATCACTTCGCCGGTGGCGGGGTTGATGTTGTCGAAGGTCTCGTCGCTGGCCACCTGCTGGCCGTTAATCCAATGCTTGATCACGGGTTACTCCTCGGTATTCCTGAAAAAGTCGCTCTCGCTGACCATGTGGTTGCGCAGCCTGCCGATCCCTTCTATCTCCACGTCCACCACATCACCGGGCTGGACGTCGGCCATGCCCTTGGGGGTGCCGGTGGCGATCATGTCGCCGGGAGACAGGGTCATGAAGCCGGACAGATACTCGATCAGGAAAGCGACATCGAAAATCATGTCGGCGGTGGTACCTTCCTGGCGCAGCTCACCATTGATGTAGGTGCGCAGGCGCAGGTCATTGGGGTCGGGCACATCGTCACGGTCGACGATCCACGGGCCCACCGGGGTGGTGCTGTCGCGATTTTTCACCCGCAAATTGGGGCGGTAGTAGTTTTCCAGGTAATCGCGAATGGCGTAGTCGTTACACAGGGTGTAGCCGGCCACAAAGTCGAGGGCGTCGGCGCGCGGCACATTACGCGCGGTCTTGCCGATGACCGCCACCAGCTCGCACTCGTAATGCATGTACTCGACGTTGTCCGGGCGCCAGCTGCGGCCGTTGTGACCGGTGTAGGCATTGGCGGCCTTGACGAACACCAGTGGTTCCTTGGGCGCTGCCTTGAAGGACAGTTCAGCGGCGTGGTCGGCGTAGTTGAGTCCCAGGGCGAACATGGTGCCGGTGGCGGGCGGCAGCCAGGTGACCTGTTCCGGGTCCAGTATCGTACCGTCCGCGAGCAGCGGATGGCCGTCGTCATTCACGGCCACCGCCAGCGTGTCGCCGTGGTATTGAATGCGTGCACTTTTCATTGTTTCGCCTCCCCGCCGTGGTCGGTGACGATAAGGTTGCGGAGGGTGCCGATGCTCTCGATGGTGGTGTCCACCTGATCCCCTTCGCTGACATCCACCCGGCCTGGCGGTGTTCCAGTGATCAGCACGTCGCCTTCGTTCAAGGTCATGAATTCGCTCAACTCGGCGATCAGGCGGGGAATGGGCCGAATCAGATCGGCGGTACTGCCGCGCTGTTTTTCGACCCCGTTAACCGTCAGGGTCAGCGTGAGGTCATGGGGGTTGGCGATATCGTCGCGGTCTACCCACCAGGGGCCCAATGCGCAGAAACCGTCCCGGCACTTGGCTTTGATCGCCGGCCGGTAGTAGCTGTCTTCCGGCAGGCTGAACTCGTTGACCACGGTGTAGCCGCGAACATAATCGAGGGCGTCCTGCTCACTGACACGACTGGCGCGGCGACCGATCACCACGCCCAGGGCGGGACCCGGTTGCAATCGCTCCCCCTGAGGCCGTGCCACGGTGCCCTGGTGCGCATTGCGCGTGTTCGGGGTCTTGATGAACAACACCGGCTTCTCCGGTGGCTTCTGGTAGGGCGGCTGGTGAAACTCCGGTAGCCGGGCCTCCAGCAGACTCCGATAGTTCAAGGCCACACCGAACATAGTGCCACCACTGGCCGGGAGCCAGCGCAGCGCGGTGACGTCAAGAACCGCGCCGTCGTCGCTTATGGGGAGGTCGTCCGGACCGATCGTGACCGTCCGGACGCGCCCTTGATATTCCACTTTAGCGTGCCGCATGAAGGCTCCTTGTTTTGTTAATAGGTTAATGTTTACATTAATATATTAATGAAATCAAGAAGACGTTGCCGGATCCGCTAAAGCGGTGAATGATGCCGGTATCAGGCGGCGGGCAGGACCATGACAACAACCGACCCCATACCCAACATCAACATCGGTCAGGTGTACGACAAGCGCTACGCCGACGCCGAAGTGCACTACGACGCGCTCGGCCGCATGGCGGACTTCTTCGGACGCAACATGCCGGCGCACCGCCATGTGCGCTTCTTCCAGGTACATTACGTCAAGTCCGGCATGGTGCGGGTGTACCTGGATGAGCATCAGTACCATCAGCGGGCCCCCCTGTTCTTCCTCACGCCACCCACGGTGACCCACGCCTTCGTCACCGATGCGCACGCTGATGGCCATGTGCTCACGGTGCAGCAGCAATTGGTGTGGTCGCTGCTGGAGGAAAGCGGTGACCTGGGCGACGTCAGTGATATCGCCGCGCTGTGTGTGGCGGCTTCCCAACTGCCGGCGGCACAGGCACCGGCGATGGCGGGACTCGACCGTCTGTTTGATCAGCTGCGCGCGGAAATTCAAAGGCCGCGGCCAGGGCAGTCTCAGGCGGTGCGGGCCCTGGCGCAGTTGATCTTCATTGATCTGTTCCGGCTGGCACGCAACCGCGTGACGCCGCAGCCGGTACGTCATGAGGACCTCTCCCTGTTTCAGCGTTTTCAGATGCTGATCGAGGATCATTACCCGCATCACTGGACCCTGACCCGCTATGCCGACGAACTGGGTGTTACCGAGAACCGGCTCAACGAGATTTGCCGGCGCACCGCCGGCAAATCCAGCAAGCGGTTGGTGTTCGACCGACTGATGCAGGAGGCCCGCCGGTTGCTGATCTTCACCACCGCGTCGATCAACGAGATCGGCTACCAGCTGGGCTTTAATGACCCCGCTTATTTCTCACGCTTTTTTACCCGCGAAGCGGGCATGACACCGGGGCGCTACCGCGCCGACAAGCGGGCGCCCTGAGTCCGGGGTGTCATCGGCGCTGCCGCAGCATGGCTCCATCGAAGAAGGCGGCCAGCTCATCGGTGGCGTCCAGAGCGGTCACCAGTGAAACGTACTGATCCGGCCGCACCACCACCACCGCGCCTTTTGGATCGATACCCCGGGCCTCGAAGATGTCGTGCTCCGGGTCGACGGCGTAAACCTTTTCGTAGTCCGTCAATTGGAACGGGCCGACCTTTGGCATGAACAACGCCGGAATCATTGGGCCGAACTCCACCTCGCCATGGGGCCGCCGATAGATCACCTTTATATCGAAGAGACTGTCGAGATCGGTTTCTTCCGGAGTGTATTTCACCACCGGGGAACGGGGGCTGTTGAGCATCCAGTCGGCCCAGTTGGTCAACGGGGAGTGCCCGGTGGGAGCCGATTGATCGGCGAAGACATAGATCCGCCAGCGGCCATCGGCGGTGGCATGGTGCCCCAGGTGAACGTCATTGCCATCGCACACCCGCATGGCGGGGGCGGATTTGAACCGCTTGCCGACCGGGAAGCCGGTGGCCAGATGTTGGCGTGCCTTGCCGCCGGTGATCATCGACGGTTGATATTCGGTCATGAAGCCCGCCGGGAATTCGGCGGTTTTGACATAGAACTCCTTCAGCTCTTGCGGGTTGCTGAATTCCTCGGCCGGTTTGGCCATCAGGCTCGACCATTCGCGATCAAAATCAATCAGGTTCTGAGCCACCACCTGACGCTCACTGGAATAGGTTTCCAGCAGCGATTCCGGAGCGATGCCGGAGAGTACGTGGCCCAGTTTCCAGGCGATGTTCCAACCATCCTGCATGGACACATTCATACCCTGGCCGGCCTTGGCGCTGTGGGTATGGCAGGCATCGCCGGTGATGAAAACGCGTGGCGCGCGGGTGCCGGTAGCCTCGGGGGGCACGTCATCGAACTTGTCGGTTACCCGGTGGCCCACTTCGTAGACGGTGTACCAGGCGCAATCCTTAACTTCCAGGGTGTAGGGGTGGAGGATTTGGTTGGCCTTGGCGATGGTGGTTTCCAGTGTGGTTTGGCGTATGCGGCGGTTGTCATCCCCGGCCACTTCGCCAAGATCGACGTACATGCGAAACAGGTGACCGCCCTCGCGGGGAATGTGCAGAATACTGCCACCGGAGGCGGACTGGATCGCGCACTTGGTGCGGATGTCTGGAAAATCGGTGGTGGCGAGAACATCCATGACGCCCCAGGCGTGATTCGCGACCTTGCCGATGTGCTTGCGGCCGATCGCTTCGCGCACGCGGCTATGAGCCCCATCGCAACCGATCACGTACCTGGCTTTCACGGTACGTTCCAGACCTTCCTGATCGCCGCAGACATGGCGCAACGTCACCGTCACCGGATAGTCCTCGCCATGATCGATGCGTAAATCCTGGAATTCCAGCCCATAGTCCGGAGTCAGGCGGGCGGGGGCGTTACGGGCGAACTCGGCGAAATAATCCAGCACCCGAGCCTGGTTGACGATGAGATGAGGGAACTCGCTGATTTCGCCGCTGGCGTCATCGGGAGCCACCGAGGAGCGGACAATGTGGGAGGGGTTGTCCGGGTCCGGTGTCCAGAACGCCATCTCGGTGATCCGGTAGGCTTCGGCGGTGATCCGTTCGGCGAAGCCGAACGCCTGGAAGGTTTCCACACTGCGCGCCTGGATACCATCGGCCTGGCCCAGCCGCAGGCGCCCGGGGCGGCGTTCGACGATACGGGTGGTGATATTCGGAAACTTCGCCAGCTGGGCGGCGGCGATCATTCCCGCCGGTCCGCTGCCGACAATCAGCACGTCGACCTGGTCCGGCAAAGTGTCGGGGCGGTTGACCCCGGTGCCGGACGCTTCCTCGATTCTCGGGTCTTCGGATACATAGCCGTGATGGTGGAACTGCACTGTTACTTCTCCTGTTTTCCGGGCCGGCCGGAGGTCTGTGAACATCAAACCGGCCCGCCGCGATTGTTGTTATCGGCGTATGACGTTCCGCATCTTGGCCGAGCCACGAAAGCGAACCCAGGTGATTTCCGCAGGAAAAATTGCACTTTTCGTGGGGGAAAGACAGATACGGAAGATGACGGAAGATAGGTAGGAGCGGTTTTTCCCAATCCTTCGTTGACCTGACCAGGGCAAGGTGTTAGAAATTCATTAATACATTAATGGAATCCGGGCCGGCCAGTGAAAGGAATCGATGGCAAGGATGGATTTCGATGAATAACAATCAGGGTATCAACCCGAGAGGTGTGTATGAATTCCAAAAAAATCATGGCCCTTCTGGCGATCGTATGGCTGTCCTTGAGCGCCCAGACCCAGTCGGCGGAGCAGGAAAAGGAAAAAGTCACTTTACGTATCATGCATTTCCTGCCGGCGGTGGCGAATGCACAGAAAAACGTACTGGAGCCCTGGTGCGCCGATCTGGCGGAGCAGTCCGGTGACCGCATCGAATGTCAGATTTATCCGTCCATGCAATTGGGCGGTACTCCCGCGCAGCTGGCCGACATGGCGCGCAATGGCGTGGTGGATATTGTCTGGACCGGTCTCGGTTACGCCGCTGGCCGTTTTCCGCGTAGCGAGGCGCTGGAGCTGCCGTTCGTGATGCCTCCCGGCGGTGTTGATGGCAGTGAAGTGGCGTGGGAATTTTATCAACGCTATGCCAAGGATGATTTCCGTGATTACCACGTGCTGGCCATTCAGAGTGACGGCGGTGGTACTTTGCACACCGCGCGCCGCAAAGTGGCCTCCCTGGACGACATGAAAGGGCTGCGGGTACGGGCGTCCACCCGGCTGGCTTCGGAGATGCTCACTTCTCTGGGCGCGACCCCGGTGAGCATGCCGCCGGCACAAATCGCCGACACGCTGGCCAAGGGCGTCATCGACGGAGCCCTGGCGGTGTGGGAAGTGGTGCCGCCGACCAAACTGGATGAAACCACCCATTACCACATGAGGACCGCGCCGGATCAGGCCACGCCGACGGTGACCACATTGGCGGTGCTGATGAACAAAAAGCGCTATCAGGATCTGCCCGACGATCTGCGCGTGATCGTCGACCGGCTTAGCGGAGAGGCCCTGTCCCGCCGTTTCGGGGAAGCCTGGGATGTGACCATCGATCAGGTGGTGGAGCAGCTGTCCGCCGATCCGGACCACGAGATCGTGACGCTGGATGACGCTACCTATCAGTCCATGCGTGAGGCCTCGCAGAGGGTCACCGATGAGTGGGTGGCCTCCGATAAGGGCGGTATCGACCGCCAGGCGCTGTATCAGGGGCTGCGGGAGATCGTGCGTGAACACGCCGCCCGCTAACGCCGCTCATTAATGCCGCCTTTCAACTCCGCCCTTCAACTCTGATAAAGGCCGAGGTTTCCCATGGTTGAAACGGTATTGCGCCGTCTCAGCATCGTGGTCGCCGTGCTTGGCGGTGCCGTGGTGTTGTCGGTGATCGCCATGTCGCTGGTTTCTCTGCTGGGGCGCAAGTTGTGGTCCGCGCCGATTCCCGGTGACATCGAAATTCTGGAAATGGCCATCGCCGTGGCGGTGGTCTCGTTCATGCCGCTGTGCGAGCTGCGCGATAACCACATCCGCGTGGATCTGATTGCCGGGCTGCTACCGGCGGGAGTGAACCGGATGTTGTTGTCGCTCAGTCATCTGCTACTGGCGCTGGTGGCGGCGTTGCTGATCTGGCGCACCGGCCTGCTGACCCTGGACAGCCACGAATACGGATCCACCTCCACCATGCTGGCGGTGCCGCTGTGGATTCCGCAGATGCTGATGCTGCCCGGTCTGGCGCTGCTGTGCGCCTGTGCCTTGTATCAGGCGGCGCGGTCGCTGACCGGCAAACCGCTGCAGGAGCTGTCATGAGCGGTATGGAAATCGGACTCTGGGTGCTCGGCGGCGTACTGCTGATTCTGGCGCTGCGCGTGCACGTGGGCGTGGGCATGCTGCTGGGCGGCGTAGTTTGCTATCTGGTCGTCAATCACGGTGACACCACGGCGCTGCTGTTCACCATCAACAATCTGGTTTACGCCCGGTTTTCCAATTACGACCTGGCGGTGATTCCGCTGTTCGTGTTGATGGGGCAGTTCGCCATTCACGGTGGTCTGTCGCGCGCCCTGTTCAAAGCGGCGGCGGCTTTCATCGGTCATTGGCGCGGTGGTCTGGCGATGTCCGCCGCCGGTGCCTGTGCCGGTTTCGGTGCTATTTGCGGCTCGTCCCTGGCCACCGCCGCCACCATGAGCCAGGTGGCGTTGCCGGAGCTGGAGAAACATCACTATCCGCCCAAACTGGCCGCCGGTACGGTGGCAGCGGCCGGCACCCTGGGGATTCTGATTCCGCCGTCGGTGCCGTTGATCATCTATGCCGTGCTCACCGAGGAGTCCATCGCCAAGCTGTTCATGGCGGCGGTGATTCCTGGTCTGGTGGCGATGTTCGGTTATCTGGTGGTGATCCGCCTGGTGGCGGTACGTACCATGGCGTCGGTGCCGAGGGTAGACAAGGCCGGCTGGCCTCAACGGTGGCGGGCGTTGCTGGAGGTGTCTCCGGTGCTGTTGATCTTCATCGTGGTGATCTTCGGTATCTATGGAGGCTGGGCCAATCTCACCGAAGCGGCGTCCATTGGCGCCGCCGCCTGTGGCGTGTTCGCGGTAGTACGCGGTGGCTTGCGCTGGAAAGGGTTGTACCAAAGCCTGATCGGCACCGCCGAGGCCACCGCCATGATCTACCTGGTGGTGGTCGGCGCCGATCTGCTCAACAGCGGCCTGGCGCTCAGTCAGATGCCGGCGGAACTGGCGTCCTGGGTTGCCGACAGTGGGTTGGCGCCTTTCGTGGTGCTGCTCTCGATTCTGGCCATCTACCTGCTGCTGGGTTGCGTGATGGACTCCCTGTCCATGATTCTGCTCACCGTGCCGATCTTTTATCCGATCGTGGTCAACCTGGAATTCTTCGATCTCACCTATACCGAAAAGTCGATCTGGTTCGGTATCCTCGCTCTGATGGTGGTGGAGATCGGTCTGATCACGCCACCCATGGGAATGAACCTGTTTATCGTGCAGAAGTACAGTGTCAATACGTCTTTGGGCACGGTGAGCCGGGGTATTGTCCCGTTCCTGTACGCGGATGTGATTCGTATCGGCATCCTGGTGATGATCCCTGCCTTGTCGCTGCTTTTGCTTAATCTGCCGGGGAGCGGCTGAACCCGTCCTCCGTTTCCTGCTCCGGGCGCTGCCATTCCGGCGGCGCCCAGAAGTGCTTCAGGCGATGCCTTAGTGGACCGGGCCGCAGAGCGTCACGGAACATGTCGCGGGCCTCGTGCACCGTCAATGTGATCGGATTGAAGCTGTCCACCGGGCGGGTGATGCCATACTCCACCGGCACGGTTTCCTGCTCTTCCACGAAAGTGCCGAACAACCGGTCATATAGGATCAGGATGCCGCCGTAGTTGCGGTCGATGTATTCGGGATTGCGGCCATGGTGCGCGCGGTGGTGGCTGGGCGTGTTGAACACGAACTCGATCGGACGTGGCAGCTTGCCAACCCATTGGGTGTGGATGAAATACTGATAGGCCAGATTCACCGTGAGCATGAAGAACACCCACACCGGTTCGAAGCCGAGGAACGCCAGCGGAATATAAAAAATCCAGTTGCCGGCCAGGCTGTACAGGGCGCTTTGCCGCATGGCGGTGGAGAAATTCATGTAGCGGCTGGAATGGTGCGCCACATGGGCCGACCAGAACCAGCGGATGCGGTGGCTGGCACGGTGAAACCAGTAATAAAAGAATTCCAGAAGCACGAACAGCAGCGCTCCGGTGAGCGGGGTCATGGTGACGGTGAACAGCCGGTGCTGGTAGGCCCAGTTGAACAGCAGCGCCACCAGGGTCACGGTGACCAGCGTATCGAACACCATATACAGGGCCCCCAACCCCATACTGGCAGCGGTGTCGCGCAGCAGGAAGCGGCCGCGACCGCGAAAGCGGATCCACTCCGCCAATAACACAGCGATGAAGATCGGCACCATGGCGGGTAGTACCAGGGTGCGCCAGTCCAGATGTTGTAAAGCCTCGAGCATGGGGACCTCGCGAAAAAACGGTCGTCACCACCGCCATGGTGGGCGGCGGGACGGTCCGGGAAGATTGACGGACCTCAAGATTGTTCCCCGATGGCGCAGAAAACGCTTGACGCAGCCGGACTCTTTTTTGACAAATGACGACAAGGGCGCGAAACACGGTCAGAGAGAAGGCACATGGGGTACATAAGCGCCAGCCTGGGCGGTCTGGGACTGTTCTTGCTGGGCATGTGGTTGATCACCGAAGGCTTGCGGGTCGCCGCCGGACCCTCCCTGGAGCGGCTGCTGTCCTCCTGGACCTCGAGCCGGTGGCGCGGCCTGGTGTCGGGCACTTTGTTGACCGTCATGGTGCAATCCTCAAGCGCTGTCACCGTGGCGGCCCTGGGGTTCGTCAATACCGGATTGTTGCGCTTCGAGCGGGCGGTTTGGGTGATTTTCGGCAGTAATCTGGGAACCACTCTGACGGCGTGGCTGGTGGCGATGATCGGCTTCAGCTTCAAGATCGACCTGTTCGCCTTGCCCATCATCGGGGTGGGTGCGCTGCTGCGCGTGTTCGCCCCTTTTGACCGTTACCGCAGCCTTGGCATGGCCTTGGCGGGATTCGGCTTGCTGTTCATGGGTATCCAGGTGCTGTCCTCCGGCTTTGGCCAGATGGGAGAGCGGTTGTCGCTGGGCATGGCGGGCCAGCCGTTGGTGCTGATGGTGGGAATAGGCGTGCTGCTGACCACCTTAATGCAGTCTTCCAGTGCCGCCCTGGCGGTGGTGCTCACCGCCCTGGCCGGTGGCGTGATCGATTTCGGCGGCGCCGCGGCGCTGGTGATCGGCGCCAACGTGGGCACCACGTCCACGGCGCTGCTGTCCACCCTCGGTGCCACCGTTCAGGCCCGGCGTTTGGCGGTGGCCCATGTGTTGTTCAATCTGCTGACCGCGCTGGTCGCGTTGGCGTTACTGGGGCCCGGCGTCGATCTGGTCGTGGCTGTCGCCAGTGGTTGGGGGCTGTCGCCGCCGGGGCAGCTGGCTCTGTTTCATACCGCGTTCAATGCCTTGGGCATAGTGCTGATGTGGCCATTGGAGCCGGTGCTGACGCGTTTTTTGCTGACGCGCTTCAAGGAACGTCAACGGGCCACGGCGCAGTTGCAGTTCCTGGATCGTAACGTGGCGGATTTGCCGGACGCGGCAAGGACGGCGCTGGCCAGGGAGATCGAACGGATCCTTGCGCGCTATCCGGATGCGCTCGGTGGCTTGCCGCGGCCTCATGACGAGCGTCTCAAGGGCATCGCCGAGCGGCGCCAGCTGCTGGCGGGATTGGGTGATTTTCTGGCCATGGCCGGTCGGCAACAGCTCACCGAGGAACAGGTGAACGGCTTTCGTATCGGCTGGCGGATCCAGTTGAACCTTTCCAACATGGAAGATGCCCTGGCCGGGATGAACGAGCATGGCCGCCAGATGATCCGGCAGCCGGATCATGAGGTCGCCATGGCGGTACTGGCGGCCTGGTTCGAGCAAATGCACCAGCAACTGCGGCGCGGAGGTGATCCCACGGAGCCGTTGCGTTTCGCCTACGAGCAGGTCAAGGACGCTTTGATGCAACGCGCCATGGACGGCGCGCTGACACGCTATACGTTGGATCTGGCCTTGCAGGACTTGAGTTTGTCCCGCCGCTTTCTGGAACAATGGTGGCGGGCCACGGTACATCTCCGTGCTCTGCTCGATGATCCCGAGCAACAGGCACCGATACCATGATCAACGATACGACAATGACGACTTCCGCCGATAATTATGTGGCCGCCGCCTATGTGCGGTTGCTTTACGATTACCTGGAAAGCCAGGGGGTGGAGGCCGAGACCCTGCTGGGCGCGCCGACGGTGCTGGCCGAGGATGGGTTGGAGAAAGTGCCGCTGGCGTTCTGGCGGCACAGTCTTGAGATTGCCAGCCAGCACCTGGATGAGCCGGCCCTGGGGTTGGCGGTGGCGCGTACCATCACCGCCCGGCATTTCGATGTGCTTGGCTATGTGGTGTCCCACTGCGGCACACTGGGCGAAGCGCTGGCACGGCTGGAGCGATATCACCGGCTGGTTTATGACGTGAATCCGGCCCGGGTGGCCACCGTGGGCGACAGTCTGGAAGTGCGTTGGGGAGTGGAACGCGGCCGCCCGGGCGCGCTGGTGGATGAAACCGGCGTGGCGGCGGTGGTGCAGTTCATTCGCAACCTGGTGGGCCGGGATTTGCCGGTGGAAGCGGTGCATTTCGTCAATCCAGAACCAGCGGATCTGGCGCCTTATCGGGCGTTTTTCGGTGCCGAGGTGCGTTTCGATTGCGCGCGGACGGTATTGCGGATACCGCTGACCTATCTGGCGCTGCCGCTGGGCGCGCCGGACCCGGGCCTGGTGGATATCCTCGACCGGCAGGCGCAGTCGTTACTGGAACGTCAGCCGCGCGCGGGGTCGCCCTACGACGCCGATCTGGTGCGTTTGATGCGCGAAGGGCGGCCGACGCTGGAAGCACTGGCGGAGCGCTATCATGTCAGTGCGCGTACCATGCAACGCCGTTTGGCGGAACAGGGGGAGACGTTCCAGGCGGTGTTACAGCGAGTCCGCTACCAACTGGCCCGGGAATACCTGGCGGATGGCCGCCTGGAATTGACGGAAGTGGCGGCACTGCTCGGTTACTCCGAGCACAGCGCCTTTACCCGGGCGTTTCGTCAATGGGCCGGGGTCGGCCCCAAGCGCTGGCGCCGCGAGCGTTAGCCTGGATATTTCCCATTGGCCCGGTGTTAAGTGCGGGCGGGTGAGATACCCGGGCTAACCGCCGAGCAATTTTTCCTCGGTGGCTTCCACTGCCTCCAGAGGCCCGTAGAGGATGAGAATGTCACCGGCCATCAGTGTCTGATCCTCGCCGGGGTGATTGATGGTCTGTTCCCGCCGGCGCAGGGTCTGCACTTCCACCTTACGGGCAGGCAGATCCAGATCACCCAGGGTTTTGCCGATGCACGCGGCCTGCTCGTCGAGGGTGACCGCGTGCAGAAGCCGATAGGGATTGCCGGCGCTGTCGCTGGTGGGCAGCGATTCGCCGTGGTAGTAACCGCGCAGCAGCTTGTAGCGTTCGCGGCGGCTCTGGCGCAGCATGGCCAGCACTTTTCCGAACGGCGTATCCAGCATCATCAGGGCATGGGCCACCAGCATCAGCGAGGCTTCCAGCACTTCCGGCACCACTTCGGCGGCACCGGCCTGCAGCAATTCATCCAGATGGGTGTCGTCGCGGGTGCGCACCAGAATTCGCAAGTCCGGACACAGCTGATGGGCGGTATGCAGGATACGCTCGGCCTGGCGTGCGTCGTCGAAGGTCACCACCAGCAGGCTGGCGCGATGAATGCCCGCCCGTTCCAGGATCTCCTTGCGCGTGGCGTCGCCAAAGATAATACGCTCGCCGGCCTGGCTGGCCTCCTGAATCCGCACCAGGTCGGTATCGATGGCCACCGCCTGATGATGAAAGCGGTTGAGATAGCGCATCAGGTTCTGACCGACGCGGCCATAACCGCACAGCAACACATGCCCGGTGGTATTCTCGTCCACCGCCGGGGTGTCCGGTTCCTGTTCCCAGCGCCGGAGCAGGTGACGGGTGAGAAAGCGGCCGTGCTCCAGGAGGGCGGGGGTGGCCGCCATGGTCAGCACGGTGATCGAGACCAGAACACCGGCCTGTTCGCTGTTCATCAAGCCGTGTGACACCGCCAGGGCCACCAGTACGAAACCGAACTCGCCGCCTTGCGCCAGCATGATACCGCTGCGCAGGGCGGTTTCCTTGCGCTCGCCCAGCAGCTTCAACAGCGCCGTCACCAGCAGGGACTTGAATACCATCAGCGCGGCGGCACCGAGCAGGATCCAATGCCAGTGTCTGGCGAATAATTGCGGGGACACCAGCATGCCCACACCCATGAAAAACAGTCCCAACAGCAGATCACGGAAGGGCCGGATATCGGCCTCGATCTGATGGCGGAAGTGACTTTCGCCAAGCATCATGCCGGCCAGAAAGGCGCCCAGGGCCATGGACAGGCCGAGGGCATGCGTCACCCAGGCGGCCAGCAGCGCCAGCAGCAGAGCCGTCATCACGAACACTTCATCGGAGCGGGCGCGGCCGGTTTCCTCCAGGGCGCGGGGCAATACCCACTTGCCAATCACGTAGATGCCAAAGAACAACAGCAGGGCTTTGCCCAATGTCGTCCCGGCGGTGATCAGAGGGTCGCCGATTTCCGGGTGCGCCAGCACCGGCAACAGCACCAGCATGATCACCGCCGCCAGATCCTGGAACAGCAGAATGCCGGTGCTGGCGCGGCCATAGCCGGTGTTGACCGCGCCCCGGGCGATCAGATCGCGGATCACGATGGCGGTGGACGATAGCGCGAAAGCGCCCCCGGCGATCAGGGCGATGGCCAGTGGGAAATCCAGCAGCCACATGATCAGCAGTACCGGCAGGCCGGTCAGCAGGATTTGCAGCGGCCCGGCGCCAAACACCACCCGGCGCAGGGCGAGCAGACGCGGTATGGAAAATTCCAACCCCAGGGAAAACAACAGAAACACAATGCCGAACTCGGCCAGATACTGCATGCCCGTGGTGTTGCCCACCCAGCCCAGGCCGCCTGGTCCGGCGAGAATGCCGGCACCCAGATAGGCCAATATCGGTGGCAGATGCAGGCGCCGGAACAGCACCACGGCGAACACCGCGGTGGCAAGCAGAATCACGACTAGAGTGAGGGCATCGGGCATGGCGCGTCCTGGGAGTACAATCGTTTGAGAATCAGAGTACCGCAGTTCGCGTCACGGAGAGGGCATGAAGATCAAGTCCGTGATGCCCACATCATGGCCCAGTTGGCCATAGGCGGTGGTGAGCTGGCCGCGATGGTGGGTCTGGTGATTGAAAAAATGCGTCAGGCAAAGCCGCAATGGATAGCTTCGGGATTGGCCGGTGGAAGCCGAGACGTAGCTGAGCTCACCGTCCAAACGGCTTTCCTCGAGTCCGGCGATATAGTCCAGAATGGCCTGATCGGTACTGTCCCGCTCCCGCCATAATTGATCGAAATCCTCATACAACTGCTGATCCAGGCTCCGGACCTGAAAAGGGCGGTTAAGGAACCGGCCCAGCCACAGCCGGTCGGTGAGCAGCAGATGGTTGAGCGTGCCGTGAATGGAGTGGAAGAACAGGCCCCGGTCCGCCTTGCGCTGGGTGTCGTCCAGTTTGGCACAGAGTTGGTAGTGTTGCCGGTTTTGCCACTGGTTGTAGCGGGCCAGTGTCGAGTAGTGCGTTAACCACATGACAACCTCCGGGGATTGAGCCGTTCAAGGCAGGGATGTTGGCAGGTAATCCGGGGCTTGCCAATCGTGGTTTGATACCGGGGATGCTCGCTGTTCGCGAGTGAACTCGCTTCCCACAGCGGCTTCGCGGCCCCTGTGTGGGAAGCTGGCTTGCCAGCGAATTGGCCCGCAAGGTGGCTGCCATGGATGGCGGGCCACAAAAAATCGTCGGGAACGATTTTTGACGTCGCTCGAGCGACGGCCCGCAGGGTGACCGCCATGGACGGCGGTCACAAAAAAAGAGACGCCCCGGGAGGCGTCTTCAAGGAGTGCGCGATTGTTATTCAGGGTGCCACTACGGAATCACTCCGCTGCGCCGGATTATGAATCCGTTGGTGCCGGCCGGCGTTGCTGGCGGCCCGATGGTGGCCCACCATGGACGGGGCCGTAGTCGTAAAGCGACGCGGGCGGGAAAGCCGCGTTCCCAAGCTAAGCAAGGCTGTATGAAATCGGGATGACGAAGAGGAGTCGGTTTTGTGGCGAAGATCGCGGTCGGCATGGCGCTGTGGGCGCTGAGCATGCCGGCGCTGGCCGAGGAGTGGGCGCCCCGGGACTGGGTGGCGGAGGGGACTTTCCCGCGCGGGATCGAAGGGCCGGTGGTGGCACCGGATGGACGGCTGCTGGTGGTCAACTACCAGCGGCCGGGGACCCTTGGGGTGATAAGCGGACGGTTCCAGGCGGCCCTGTTCCTGACGTTGCCGCGAGGCAGCGTGGCCAGCGGTTTGCGCTTCGGCCCGGATGGCTTCCTCTATGCCGCCGACCATCGCGGCCATAATCTGCTGCGCATTGACCCTCGGGACAAGAGTGTCCGTATCTGGGTCCATGAGCCAAGCATGCATCAGCCCAATGACCTGACCATTGCCGCCGATGGTGGTATCTACGCCAGTGATCCGGATTGGAAAAGCGGCACGGGCCGGGTCTGGTATGTGAGCCCCGCCGGGCGGGCGCGTATCGTCGCCGGTGATCTGGGCACCACCAACGGCATCACCCTGAGCCCGAATGGCGGACAGCTTTACGTGAACGAAACCGTGCAGCGGCGCATCCGCGTCTTTGACGTGAGCGCTGATGGCAGCCTGGGTAACGGCAGGGTGCTGATTGAATTTCCGGACCACAAACTGGATGGCATGCGCGCGGACGTTGATGGCAATCTGTATGTGGCGCGCTACGGTGCTGGCGAAGTGGCGGTGGTGTCGCCGTTGGGAGAAGTGCGGCGTGTCGTGGCATTGAGTGGCAAGCACCCCACCAATCTGGCCTTCGGTGGTGAGGACGGGCGGCGGGTGTTCGTCACCGTGGACAAGACGGGATTGGTGGAGTCGTTTCGGGTTCCGCGTCCCGGGGCGGATTGGGCGAGGCTGCAATACTGGCGTTAGACGGCACCGTTCCCGCATGGCGCGGGAACGGTGCCGTTGGCTCAGACCCTGCTGCTCAACTCGCGGATTTCCTGGTTGAGAATGCGGTCGTTCTGGGAGTAGTCCACCGGCAGGTCGATGACGTGAACGCCACCGGCCTCGAAGCAGCTCTCCACCAGAGGAACCAGTTGATCGCTGCTTTCCACCCGGTGCCCTTCGGCGCCATAGGCCTTGGCATAGGCGACGAAATCCGGATTGCGGAAATCCAGACCGAAATCGTGGAAGTCCATCTGGCTCTGTTTCCACTTGATCATGCCGTAGCCGTCATCGCGCAGAATCAGCACCACCAGATCCAGCCCCATGCGCACAGCCGTTTCCAGCTCCTGGGAATTCATCATGAAGCCGCCGTCGCCGCAGACTGACAGAACCCGGCGATTGGGATGGACCATCTTCGCCGCCATCGCCGAGGGCAGGCCAGCGCCCATGCTGGCCAGAGCGTTATCCAGCAACACCGTGTTGGGGTGAGTGGCCGGGTAGTTGCGGGCGAACCAGATTTTGTACATGCCGTTGTCCAGGGCGATGACGCCGTCGTCCGGCATCACCTTGCGCACCTCGTGCACCAGCCGCTGGGGCAGCATCGGGAAACGGTCGTCACGGGCACCTTCGTTGATGTGCTTCTGCAGCGCATCGCGTACCCGGTGGAAGTCGGCGAAGCTCCAATGCTCCTGCGGGTCCAGGCGCTCCTTGAGCTGCCACAGGCTGTTGGCGATATCGCCGACCACTTCGATTTGCGGGAAGTAGACCGGGTCCACCTGGGCGGAGTTGAAGTTGATGTGTACCACTTCCGGCCCGCCGGGGCGCATGAAGAACGGTGGCTTCTCCACCACGTCATGGCCGATGTTGATGATCAGGTCGGCGGCGCTGATGGCGCGGTGCACGAAATCGCCATCGGACAGCGCGGTATTGCCAAGGAAGTGGGGGCCGGTTTCGTCCACCACGCCTTTGCCCATCTGCGTGGTGACCACCGGAATGCCCAGCTTGTCGATAAACTGGCGCAGCATCTTGCTGGTCAGCTTGCGGTTGCCGCCGGCGCCCACCAGGATCAGCGGTTTGCGCGCGTTCTGAATCGCCTCCACGGCGCGGCAGATGGCCTTGTCCTCGGCGATGGGCCGGCGCGTCAGGCTCGGCTCCAATACCGGCATGGTGGAATGTTCGCGGGCGATGTCTTCCGGCAGCTCCAGATGAGTGGCGCCGGGGCGCTCCTCCTGGGACAGACGGAACGCCTCGCGGATGCGGGCGGGAATGGTGTCGCCGCTGACCACCTGCTTGGTGAACTTGGTCAGCGGGCGCATCATGTCGACCACGTCGATAATCTGGAACTGGCCCTGTTTACTGGATTTGATCGGCTTCTGGCCGGTGATCATCACCATCGGCATGGCGCCGAGCTGGGCGTAGGCGGCGGCGGTGACCAGATTGGTGGCACCGGGCCCCAGGGTGGACAGACAGACGCCGGCCTTACCGGTGAGGCGGCCGTAGGTGGCGGCCATGAAACCGGCGGCTTGCTCGTGGCGGGTAATGACCAGGTTGATTTTCTTGGATCCCCGCAGGGATTCCAACAGATCCAGATTCTCTTCCCCGGGGATGGCGAACAGGTATTCGACGCCTTCGGCTTCCAGGGCACGGACAAAGAGATCCGACGCTTTCATGAACAGGGACTCCCTAACGCAGCAACTCTATGTGCAGCAACTCTTACATGGAAAGCAGTGCGGCAACATGTAAAAAGACGGCGCGACCTTCCGGTCAACGCCGTCCCACACTATAACGCCTTGGGCGCCCGGTTGCGCGTGGATTGGCTGATGGATGTCATCGGATTATCCAATCAGCGCTGGCTTAACCAAATTTGAGCACTCATTCCCAGTTGAGGACTCAGTGCCAGGTGCCGGCCAGATTTTCGCAGCGCTCCAGGAATTCCTCGGCGGTTATTTCCTCGGTATCGTCTTCCAGATGGGTCGCCACCTGTTCCTTGAGCTGGGCCACCACGGTGGTCATCACCGTCAGGGCTTCTTCCACCTGCTCTATGGTGTCGAGCAGTTCCCGCGCTTCCTCTAGGGTATCGTGGTCCTGATCGTGTTGGCTCATGAAGGCCTCCCTGTATGGATAGGGGAATGGTGCCAAGGAAATGGCACGAGAACAATTGCCGTCATGCCGACAGGCCGTTGGAACAGGCCATGAAAGGCAGCGAGCGCCATTGGTCCCCGCTGCCTTCCGGCGGACTCAGTCCCAGCTCAGCGCTCCACCGACCTGATACTCGGTGACCCGGGTTTCGAAGAAGTTCTTCTCCTTGCGCAGATCCATGATCTCGCTCATCCAGGGGAAGGGGTTGCTCACGCCCTTGAACTGCTCGGGCAGGCCCAACTGGGTGAGACGGCGGTTGGCGATGAACTGCAGGTACTCTTCCATCATCGCGGAGTTCATACCCAGCACGCCACGGGGCATGGTATCGCGGGCGTACTGAATCTCCAGTTCGGTGCCTTCCAGGATCATCTGAGTGGCCTTGTCACGCATGGCCTGATCCCACAGGTGCGGGTTCTCCAGCTTGATCTGGTTGATCACGTCGACGCCGAAGTTCACGTGCATGGACTCGTCGCGCAGGATGTACTGGAACTGTTCGGCCACGCCGGTCATCTTGTTACGGCGGCCCATGGACAGAATCTGGGTGAAGCCGCAATAGAAGAAAATACCTTCCAGTACGCAGTAGAAGGCGATCAGGTTCTGCAGCAGCGCCTTGTCGGTTTCCGGGGTGCCGGTCTTGAATTCCGGGTCGGACAGCTCACGGGTGTACTGGATGCCCCATTGAGCTTTCTTGGCCACGGAGGGGATTTCCCGGTACATGTTGAAGATCTCGCCTTCGTCCATGCCCAGGGATTCGATGCAGTACTGGTAGGCGTGGGTGTGAATCGCCTCCTCAAAGGACTGACGCAGAATGTACTGGCGGCACTCCGGATTGGTGATCAGCCGGTAAATGGCCAGCACCAGATTGTTCGCCACCAGGGAGTCGGCGGTGGAGAAGAAGCCCAGGTTGCGCTTGACGATGCGGCGCTCGTCCTCGGTCAGACCGTCGCCGCGCTTCCACAGTGCCAGGTCGGCGTTCATGTTGATTTCCTGGGGCATCCAGTGGTTGGCGCAGCCGTCCAGGTATTTCTGCCAGGCCCAGTCGTACTTGAAGGGGACCAACTGGTTGAGGTCGGCCCGGCAGTTGATCATGCGTTTGTCGTCCACCTGCACGCGGCCGGCGGTGCCTTCCAGCTCCGCCACGCCCTCGGCCACGTCCATCTGCGCCACGGCCTGTTGCGCGCGGGCCACGGCGTCGCTCAGGGCGCGTTCCCGGGGGCTTTCGTTGGCGGCGTCAGCGGCTCTTCCTCGCTCTTGTTGAGGTTCAGCATTCGCTGCACTTCCCGCTGCCGGTGCTTGAGGTGCAGATGCCGCTTTCTCAGAGACCGGCTCAGATTGCGGCGGCGTCGGCTGTGCGACGCGGGGCTGCTTGTTGGCGGGCGTCTCTTGCGCATCAAAATCGTCCCAGCTCAGCATGATTCTCTCCATTCTTTCAGAGTGACGTCTTGGCGTCACCGGTGGTGCATTCTGTAAGTGGCCTGATGCCCGGCGCCGTACGCATGGAACGGCGTTTGGCGCCGGGCATCAGGCGCCCGGCGTCCTTACTGGCACGCCTCGCAGTCCGGGTCGTCGATGGAGCAGGCCTGCGGTACATCCGCCGCCTTGTCGAACTGGGCCGGCTCCTCCGCCACGGCGGATACCCGGTTGAGCTTGTTGTCGTTGACCGTGGACTTCTCGGTCTGGGTGGCGCCGATGGCACGCAGGTAATAGGTGGTTTTCAGACCCAGCAGCCACGCCATTTTGTAAGTCACATCCAGCTTTTTGCCGTTGGCTTCGGCGATGTACAGGTTCAGGGACTGGGCCTGATCGATCCATTTCTGGCGGCGGCTGGCGGATTCCACCAGCCAGCGCGGCTCCACCTCGAAGGCGGTGCGGAAACGCTCCTTCAAGTCCGCCGGCACCCGCTCGATCGGCTGCACGGAACCGTCGTAGTACTTGAGGTCGTTGACCATCACGTTGTCCCACAGACCACGTTCCTTGAGCGCGTTCACCAGATAGGGGTTGACCACGGTGAATTCGCCGGACAGGTTCGATTTCACGTACAGGTTTTGATACGTGGGCTCGATGGACTGGGATACGCCGGTGATGTTGGCGATGGTGGCGGTGGGCGCGATCGCCATCACGTTGGAGTTGCGCATGCCCTTGCGCGCTCTTTCTCGCACGCTGTCCCAATCCAGGGTCTGGCTGCGATCCACCTTGCAGTAGTCCTCGCCACGCTGTTTCACCAGGATGTCGATGGAGTCGATCGGCAGCACGCCCTGGCTCCACAGGGACCCGTCAAAGGTCTGGTAGGCGCCGCGCTCCTCGGCCAGATCGGCGGAAGCCTGGATCGCGTAGTAGCTCACCGCTTCCATGGACTGGTCGGCGAACGCCACCGCGTCGGCGGAAGCGTAGCTGATGCCCTGCTTATACAGCGCGTCCTGGAAGCCCATGATGCCCAGGCCCACCGGGCGGTGCTTCAGGTTGGAGTTCTCCGCCTGCGGCACGCTGTAGTAGTTGATGTCGATCACGTTATCCAGCATGCGCACGGCGGTTTTCACGGTGCGCGCCAGCTTTTCCCGGTCCAGGCCGTTGTCGCCGATGTGCTGGGCCAGGTTCACGGAACCCAGGTTACACACCGCGATTTCCTCGCGGTTGGTGTTCAGGGTGATCTCGGTGCACAGGTTGGAGGAGTGCACCACGCCCACGTGCTGCTGCGGGCTGCGCAGGTTGCACGGATCCTTGAAGGTGAACCAGGGGTGGCCGGTCTCGAACAGCATGGAGAGCATCTTGCGCCACAGATTGATGGCCGGCAGCCGCTTGTAGTGCTTGATGCGGCCGTCACGGGTCATTTCCTCGTATTCGTTGTAGCGTTGCTCGAACGCTTCACCGTAGAGATCGTGCAGGTCCGGCGCGTCGTTGGGGCTGAACAGGGTCCACTCCTGCTCGTTCACCACCCGCTTCATGAACAGATCCGGGATCCAGTTGGCGGAGTTCATGTCGTGGGTACGGCGGCGGTCGTCACCGGTGTTCTTGCGCAGCTCGAGGAATTCCTCGATGTCCATGTGCCAGGTTTCCAGGTAGGCGCAGACCGCGCCTTTGCGCTTGCCGCCCTGGTTCACCGCCACCGCGGTGTCGTTGACCACTTTCAGGAACGGCACCACGCCCTGGGATTTGCCGTTGGTGCCCTTGATGTAGGAGCCCAGCGCTCGCACCGGGGTCCAGTCGTTGCCCAGGCCGCCAGCGAATTTGCTCAGCATGGCGTTGTCGTGGATGGCGCTGTAAATGCCGGACAGATCATCGGGCACCGTGGTCAGGTAGCAGCTGGAGAGCTGCGGACGCAGGGTGCCGGCGTTGAACAGGGTCGGCGTGGAGCTCATGTAATCGAAGCTGGACAGCAGATTGTAGAACTCGATGGCACGCTCTTCGCGGTTGTCCTCGCGCAGCGCCAGACCCATGGCGACACGCATGAAGAAGCACTGCGGCAGCTCGATGCGGGTGTCGTTATGGTGGATGAAATAACGGTCGTACAGGGTTTGCAGACCCAGGTAGGAGAACTGCAGGTCGCGCTCGCCCTTGAGCGCGGCACCCAGTTTTTCCAGATCGAAATCCGCCAGTTCCCGGTTCAGCAGCTCACACTCGATCCCTTTGTGCACGTAAGCGGCGAAAGTCTGGCTGTACAGCGCTTCCATCTCTTCCTGGTTGGCGCGCTCGGCCACGTCCAGGTACTGCAGCGCTTCGGCGCGGATCTTGTCCAGCAGCAGGCGGGCGGTGACCAGGGAATAGTTCGGCTCCACCTCGATCAGGGTGCGGGCGGTGATCACCATGGAGGTGTTCACGTCCTTGATGGAGACGCCGTCGTACAGGTTCTTGACGGTCTCGGCGATGATCTTGTCGGCGTCCACGTAATCCAGGCCGCGGCAGGCCTCGCGGATCAGGTGTTCCAGGCGGCCCATGTCCAGCGGCGCGCGGCTGCCGTCTTCCATGGTCACGGTCAGATCCACCTGATGGGTGGGCTCGGGGAACTGGCTGTCGCGCTCGGCGCGTTTGCGGGCCTGCTGCTCACGGTAGAGGACGTAATCGCGCGCCACCTTGTGTTCGCCGCCGCGCATCAGCGCCAATTCCACCTGGTCCTGGATTTCCTCAATGTGGATGGTGCCACCGGAGGGCATGCGGCGCTTGAAGGTGGCACTGACCTGCTCGGTGAGCCGGGCGACGGTGTCGTGGATGCGCGAGGAAGCCGCGGCGGTGCCGCCCTCCACGGCCAGGAAAGCCTTGGTGATGGCGACGGTGATTTTGTCGTCATCGTAGGGAACCACCTTGCCGTTGCGTTTGATCACGCGCAGCTGGCCCGGGGCGGTGGTGGATACGCCTGCGTCCTCGATGTCGATCGCATCGCGGTCGTCGGGTTGCGAGTCGCGATTCATCTCCGTTTGCATGATGCCCTCTCCGTAAAAGTGTGGTGCGATGCTGTTTAGTGTCCGGCCCGGCTGGCCGGGGCAGCGTCGTTGTGGTGCTGCCGTGGTGTCGGATCCGTGTTCTGTCCGGTGTCGCGACCTGCTTCCGCGAGGCCCGTCGCGGCCCTGGCGCCGCTTTCACCGTCTTCTTCCGCCTTTTCCGTGCGCCCGTGATGCCTGGATACCACTATATCTTGTGTGCCCGGATGGGCCGGGTACCCAGCGGGGGAAGCTGCCGCCGGCCCCGTGGCGCCGGCCCGCCACCGTTTCCAACTGCCTTCGGCCATGACCGAACAACGGGGCGGTGACATTTTACAAAACCCAATATATTGGGTTGCTGGTTCTGATTGGGTACAAGTTATAGTCGAGCGGGCGGATTTGCAAGATGCCGGCCTGGGGAAATCCTGTGGATAATGTGTGAACTTCTGTGAGTCTTTTCCGGCGCCGGAAATGACACTGGTAGTGCGGCGCCGCTATCCCATATATTGTGTCATCTTGCCGCCACCGCCATGGTTGCCGCCGCCGGGGTGTATGCGCTAAAAGAAGAATATCGCCACGCCACTGGGGGTGGGGCAGTTTGTACCGGGGCAACCCGGTCCCTTGTGAACAGAAACGGATAAGGATAACGACGGGATGACAACCGTGCAGGATAACCCGCCGACCATCATGATCGTCGAGGACGATGACCGCCTCGCCGACCTGACTCGAGAATACCTGGAATCCAACGGCCTCGCCGTTACCGTGGTGCGCGATGGGGAAGACGCGATCCGCCGGATCCGCGCCGAGCAACCGGATCTGGTGGTACTGGATCTGATGCTGCCGGGGGCGGACGGTCTGACGGTGTGCCGGGAAGTCAGGGGGGCGTACAAAAAGCCGATCCTGATGCTGACCGCCCGCACCGACGACATGGATCAGGTGCTGGGGCTGGAGATGGGCGCCGACGATTACGTCGCCAAACCGGTCAAGCCGCGGGTATTGCTGGCGCGGATCCGCGCCCTGCTGCGGCGGGTGGAAACCGACAACGAGCGTGACAACTCACCGGCCCGTCTTGAATTCGGTGCCCTGGTGATCGACAACGCCGCCCGTGAAGTGACGCTGAGAGGCGAATCCGTGGATCTCACCAGCGCCGAATACGATCTGCTCTGGTTATTGGCCTCCAATGCCGGCACCGTGCTGTCCCGGGAGACCATCTTCGAGAAACTCCGCGGCATCCAGTACGATGGCCAGGACCGTTCCATCGACGTGCGCATTTCCCGGATCCGCCCGAAAGTCGGCGACGACCCGGAAAATCCCAAGCGCATCAAGACCGTGCGTTCCAAGGGCTACCTGTTCGTCAAGGAAATGAGTTCCGGTTGAAGACACCGTGCCCGCTTCCCCGCCGCGCCGTGACCGGCGCCGGCGGCGCGGGCGCGGCTGTTGGCGCCACTTGCCCGGGTTGACCGGAGAGGCCTCTTGAACAGCATTTTTGTGCGCATCTACGGTGGCATCCTGGTGGCCCTGCTGATCATCGGTGCCGCCACCTATGTCGGCGTTGATCTGATCAATCAGTACCGCGCCGGTCAGTATCGCGAGCGCATGGCGGAAGGGACTTTCTTTCTGCTCGGGGAGGGACTGCGGGAGCAATCCGGAGCCGACCGCGCCGAATGGCTGCGGGAGATGAGCCGTCGGCTTGGCGCCTCCCTGCGGATACACCCGGGGGCGGACCTCAGCCTGACCTACCGGGAGCGATTGCACCTGGACGAAGGCCGGGTGGTGATCCGCGAACACCGGGAGTCCGAACGGATCACCGTGCTGTATCACGTTCCCGGCGGGGACGATTATCTGGTTACCAGTCTCGAACGTCTCTCCGAGCAGCAGGCGCGCGCCACCGCCGGTCTGATCCTGGACCGCCTCAAGGCGGTGGCGCCGGAGCAGCGGGCCCAGTCCCTGGCGCGGCTGGTGCCGTACTTCGGGTTTCCGCTGTCCCTGGCGGAGTGGGGAGAAGTTGGTCTGGACGAGGAACAGTACCAGCGCCTGGACCGCAACGAGATGGTGCTGCTGCTCACCGACAGCACGCGCCGGGACGCCACCCTCTACCTTTACGTGCCCATCCCACGGGACCACCGGGTGCTGGTGCTCGGGCCGATGACCCTGTTCGATCCGTTCCCCTGGGAATTACTGGTGATCGCCAGCTTGCTGGCCTTATGTCTGGTGGCGTTGTCCACTTATCTCCAGGTCCGGCCGCTGCAAACCCGGCTGCGTCATCTCGAGCGGGCGGTGAAACGGCTCGGCGGCGGCGATCTTACCGCCCACGCCGACGTTCGCGGCGGCGACTCCATCGGCCAGCTGGCCGCCACCTTCAACGGCATGACCGCCCACATCCGCCGGTTGATCCATGCCCAACGGGAGATGACCCGGGCGGTCTCCCACGAACTGCGCACGCCGGTGGCGCGGCTGCGTTTCGGTCTGGAAATGCTGGCCGACAGCGAATCCGCCGAGGCCCGCCGGGAGCGACTGGATGCCCTGGACCGGGACATTGACCAGCTGGATCAGTTGATCGATGAGATTCTCACCTATGCGCGGCTGGAACAGGGCACGCCGACCATCGACTTCCAGCCGGTGTATCTGGTGGAAGTGTGCGAGCAGTTGCGAGGGGAACTGGACACGATTCGCGGGGATATCGTGATCGAGGTGGAAGGGGACCGGACCCTGGCCGTGGATGGCGACCCGCGCTACCTGCACCGTATCCTGCAGAATCTGGTCACCAACGCTTTGCGCTACGCGCAGGCGCGCATTCGCATGACCATACGCCTGGAAGAAGACGGTGAACGGGTGGTGCTGGACGTGGACGACGACGGTTCGGGGATCCCGGAACATCAACGTGAGCGGGTGTTCAAACCCTTCGCCCGCCTGGACCAATCCCGCCATCGTGCCAGCGGCGGCTACGGCCTGGGGCTGTCCATCGTCAAGCGTATTGTCGACTGGCACGGCGGCGAAGTGAGGGTGCTGGAAAGCGACTGGGGCGGCGCCCGTTTCCAGGTTATCCTGCCCCGCGAACAGCAGCGCCAGCATGTGCTGGGAAGATAAGAAGAGCAATTAACAGGGAATAGTGAATAGTTGACAGCGCGCGAAGCGATATCGAAGGGTGCTGAGCTCCTTGCCTCGTTTTTTGCGCTTTGGTTTTGTCTTTCGCTGTTAACTGTTCACTATTAATTATTAACTGATTCCCGGGGTTTTCATGTACATCCTCGCCATCGACCAGGGCACCACCAGTTCCCGCGCCATTGTGTTTGATCGCGATGGGACCGCGGTGGGGCAGGCGCAAAAGGAGTTCAAGCAGCATTTCCCCCAGGACGGCTGGGTCGAGCACGACGCTCAGGAAATCTGGAATGATGTGTTGGCGTTGTGCCGGCAGGCGTTGCGTAACGCCGCGGTGGAGGCGGCGCAGCTGGCGGCCATCGGAATCACCAACCAGCGCGAGACCACGGTGCTGTGGGACCGCGCCACCGGTGAACCGGTGGCGCCCGCCATCGTCTGGCAGGACCGTCGTACCGCCGCCTTGTGCCAGCAATTGAAGGATCAGGGGCACGAGGACACCGTGCGCGAGCGCACCGGCTTGTTGCTTGACCCGTATTTCTCCGCCACCAAGCTGGCCTGGCTACTGGATACCGTGGAAGGGGCCCGGGCGCGGGCCGAGGCCGGTGATCTGGCTTTCGGCACCATTGATTGCTGGCTGTTATGGAAGCTCACCCGTGGCAAGGTGCATGCCACCGACGCCACCAATGCCTCGCGCACGCTGTTGTTCAATATTCACGAGCAGCGCTGGGACGATACCCTGCTGAGCCTGTTCAACATCCCCGCCGCCCTGCTGCCGGAGGTGCGTGACAGCGCCGGTGATTTCGGGGTCACCGCGCCGGAGCTGCTGGGAGCGTCGGTGATGGTGGCGGGGATCGCCGGCGACCAGCAGGCGGCGTTGGTGGGACAGGCCTGTTTCCAGCCGGGCATGGTCAAGAGCACCTACGGCACCGGCTGCTTCATGATCATGAACACCGGCGCCGCGGTGACCTCGGAGAACCGTCTGCTGACCACCGTGGGTTATCGCCTTGGCGGCGAAACCACCTACGCGTTGGAAGGCTCCATCTTCGTCGCCGGCGCCGCCATCCAGTGGTTGCGCGACGGCCTTAATCTGATTTCCCACGCCAGTGAAACCGAGGCGCTGGCGCGTCGTGCCGGTTCCTCGCGCGGCGTCTATCTGGTGCCGGCGTTCACCGGGCTGGGAGCGCCCTGGTGGGATCCTCATGCCCGCGGTGCCTTGCTGGGGCTGACCCGGGATACCGGTATCGCCGAGGTGGTCACCGCCGGTCTGGAGGCGGTTTGCTACCAGTCCCGGGACCTCCTGGAGGCGATGGCGGCGGACTGCCGGCGGCGGCCCACCACCTTGCGGGTGGATGGCGGCATGGTGGTGAACAACTGGCTCAGCCAGACCCTGGCGGATGTGCTGGGGATCCAGGTGGACCGCCCGGACGTGACCGAAACCACGGCTTTGGGCGCCGCCTATCTGGCCGGGCTCGGGTGCGGCTGGTACAGCGATCTGGCCCATGTGGGTGATCACTGGCGTTGCGAGCGCTCCTTCCTGCCGTCGCTGGAGGAGAAGGAACGTGAACGGCGCTACCAGGACTGGCAGGCGGCGGTGCGCCGGGTGATGTGAGATGCGCCGGGTGATGTGAGGCGCCTCAGGGGGTGTGAGGCGCCCCAGGGGATGTGACTTTCTTTTACACAGGCGGCATGGGCCGCCTCACCGGGTTTCAGTATCATTTCCGGGCTGCTCTAGGAAAATAGCCTGATGCCTGTTGCCGATACCGCCCTTGCGCGCCGCCGGCAAACCCGGATCCGGCTCCGGAACAGCGTTCGGCGTGTGGTGCATAGGCCCCCGCCTGCCATCATTCGGGGACCCGGCGCATGCAGCAAAGAATCTCGCGGGGATATGACAAACAGGAATTTCAGCGGCTGTCCCTGGCGGCGCTGCTGGGCGCCGGCGCTCACACTCTGGTGTGCTGGCTGGCGTTGCAATGGGGCTTTTTCGCATTGTCCCCAGAGGCTTTTTTCCTCACCTTCCTGGCGCTCTGGTTCGGCCATCTGGTGGTCTGGAGCCTGGCCTGCCTGACCCTTCGCAACGGGGGCGATGTCGGCCGTTTTACCGAGCCGGTGCTGGTATGGAGCACGGTGGCGTTGCTGGTCAGCGCCTTGTTCCTCAGTGACCATCGCCTGCTGGTCATGGTGTTTTTTCTCGCCGTGCTGCAAATCGGGGTGTTCCGCGTCGGCCGCTGGCAATTGCTGCGCCTGGCATTGCTCGGTGTGGGTGGTTACGCGCTGGTGTTGCTGGAACTGCAAAGCAGTGCGCGGTATGCCTTCAACGCCATGGTGGAGTGGCAGCACTGGCTGCTGTTCACCCTGGCGGTGGTGCTGATGATGATGCTGGCGCTGGAGATCGTCGGCATTCGCCGCCGCATCGACGGCCGTAACGAGGCCTTGCAGCAAATGGCACGGCAGGTCCGTGATCTGGCGATCCGCGATGAGCTGACCGGCCTGTACGGTCGCCGCCACGCCATGGAGTTGCTGACCAAGGCCTGTGGTCAGGCCCGCCGGGGAGCCTATCTGCTGGCGGTGGTGTTCGTCGATCTGGATCATTTCAAAACCATCAATGACCGATATGGGCACCTGACTGGCGACCGTGTTCTGATCCGTTTCGCCGATTTGCTGCGTCGCCATCTGCAACCGCCGGCCCTGGCGGCGCGGATGGGGGGCGAGGAGTTCCTTCTGATTCTGCCGGTCAGCCACCGGCAGCAGGCACGGGAGCTGGTGGAGCGGATACTGGCGGAACTGCGTGAAGAGGGCTTCGAGGGTCAGCCGGACTTGAGCGTGACCGCCTCCGCTGGCCTTGCCCTGGCCGGTGCCGGGGAAGAGGCGGAGCAGGTGCTGGCTCGCGCCGACCGGCTGCTGTATCAGGCCAAGCAGGCCGGCCGTGACCGCTTGCTGGAGGATGCGTGATGAAGCCGGACTGGCAGCCGCTGGGGCGCCTGACAGTGAACGAGCGCCGCCTGCTGCGGGTGCACGGCCGCTCGGTGGTGGCGGTGGCATTGTTTTATTCGGCGATGGCGGCGGTGCTGTGGAAACTGGGGCACAACCGTGTCGACGGGGAAGTACTGGCGTGGGCGCTGGTTTTGCTATGGAGTCTGATGCTGCCCTACCTGGCCATGATCGAGCGCGGTCTGACCCGGGCCTGGCAGGAACCGACGCTGTCGTTTCCGGCCGGGATCGTACTGGCCGCCATGCTGCTGCTGACGGCGGTACACACCACGGACGGCCGCCTCGCCGTGATGTTGCTGTATTTCCCGCTGCTGTTGCTGCTGTCGTTCCGGTTGGAGCCAAGAGCTCTGGGTTTGTTGTCGGTGGTGGTCAGCGCGGCTTACGGGTTGGCGTTGCTCGGCCTGTATCAGCACCGGGATGCGCAACTGGAGCTGGCGTCGGCGCTGCTGCAGTGGCTGGCTTTCGTGGCGGTGAGCGCTTGCTTCACCATTACCGGGGGCGGCGTCAACGCGTTGCGCCGGACCCTTGGCCGGCACAACCGGGAGCTAGCCAGAATGGTGCGGCAAAGCCGGGAGCTGGCGATCCGCGACGATCTGACCGGGCTGTTCAACCGCCGTCATATCGTGGAGGTGCTGGACTATCAGAAGAGTCTGGCGGACCGCCATCATTATCCGTTCGCCGTGTGTTACCTGGACATGGACCACTTCAAGGCGATCAACGACCGTTACGGCCATCAATGGGGCGACCAGGTGCTGCGCGCCTTTGCCGACCACGCCGCCGCTCTGTTACGCGAAGGCGATTACCTGGCGCGGCTCGGCGGCGAGGAGTTCCTGATGGTGCTGCCGCAAAGTAACGAGGCCGGTGCCTTGCGCGTGGTGGAACGCCTGCGCCAGCAGTGGGCCAACGCCGGTTTCGACCATATGGGCGGGCCGGCCACGGTGACACTGTCCGCCGGGGTCGCCGGTTATCAGCCGGGAGAAACCGTGGAAGCCTTGCTGGCCCGCGCCGATCACGGGCTTTACCTGGCCAAGAGCCATGGCCGCAATCAGGTGCGGACGGGGTAGGCGCGGCGTGCAACATGCTTACGCCAACACGCTAATCGTGGCCATGGCCTTGCTATGAGGCCGCAGTCGAGTTGACAGTTAATAGTGGACAGTTAACAGCGAAACAAAGCAGTCGTGGTTCTTTAGCCGCTGTGGGAGCCAGCCTGCTGGCGAATACGGCCTCCGGTATTGGGCATTCGCTTGCGGGCAAGCTCCCACAGCGGCTTCGGCGCCCTCTCTGAATTCGTGTTCCCGGCACCTGCCGATAGGGCATTGCGGGAATTCACAAGCCAGAGCGTCGGACTCTCCTGCAATTATGGGACAGCCGTGGTTCACGGACCGCGATCTTCCTGGGCGTCCAGTGCTAGTCTTCGTCCTGAAGCGGGAAGGCCACCAGGGTGGTGGGCGCCATGGTCACCGACAGGGTTTCGCCGGGGCGTGCTGGTGGTTCCCGGCCGCTGGTCTGACACAACAAGGTGCCGCCGTCCGGCAGACGTAACCGGTGCAGAACCGTGGGACCGGTGAACAGGCTCTTTTCCACGGTCAGGGGCGTGCCCTGGGGATCCGGCAACAGGTCATCCGGCCGCAATAATACATCCACCTCGGTGCCGGCCGGCCAGGGCAGGGGGCCGTCACGCAGTTCCCCCAGCACGGTGCCAACCGCGCCCGCGGCGGTGACGGTGCCGCGCAGGAAGGTGCCGTAGCCGGCGAACTCCGCCACGAAACGGCTGCTCGGCGCGTGATAGATGCGATGGGGATTGTCCCACTGGGCCAGGGTCCCGGCCCGCATGACGCCGACCTGGTCGGCGAGCAGAAACGCCTCTTCCTGATCGTGAGTGACCATCAGTGCCGCCACCTGCTCCTGACGGAGAATATCACCCATCTCCTCGGCCAGGGCCCGGCGCAAATCCAGGTCGAGGCTGGCGAAAGGTTCATCCAGTAACAGCAAGCGCGGGCGCGGCGCCAGGGAGCGGGCCAGGGCCACCCGCTGTTGCTGGCCGCCGGACAATTCGTGGGGATAGCGCTGATCCAGCCCTTCCAGACGTACCCGGCGCAGGCACTGGGCGACCCGTTCGCGGCGTTGCTCCGCTGTCTCCCGGCGCAGTGCGAAAGCCACGTTCTCGGCCACGGTCAAATGGGGGAACAGGGCGTGTTCCTGAAACACCATACCGAGCCGCCGGCGTTCCGGCGCCAGTTGATAGCCGGGGCGGGCCACTTCCTCGCCGCCGATATGGATGTGGCCGGCCTGGATCGGTTCCAGCCCGGCCACCGCTCTCAGGGTGGTGGTCTTGCCGCAGCCGCTGGGCCCCAGCAGACAGGCGATCCGCCCTTCCTCCAGGGTGAAACTGACGCCGTTCACGGCGCGGTAGTCACCGTACTGGCAGGCCAGATCGGTAACGGTCAGCAGAGGCTGGGACATGGGCCGCGATATTGTCAGTGCTGGCCGTGGAGCAGGAATTCCAACAGCGCCTTCTGCGCGTGCAGGCGGTTTTCCGCTTCGTCCCAGACCACGGAGCGCGGGTCGTCGAGCATGTCGTGGCTGATTTCCTCGCCACGGTGGGCGGGCAGGCAATGCATGAACAGCGCCTGCTCGTCGGCCAGGTCCATCAGCGCCGGGGTTACCTGATAAGGGGCGAAATGCCGGGCCCGCTCCTGCTGTTCCTGCTCCTGACCCATGGAGGCCCAGACATCGGTGGTGACCAGATGAGCGCCGGCCACCGCTTCGCGCGGGTCGCGCACCACCGACACCCGCCCGGCGTTGTCCGCCATCAGGGCGGCGTCGGGTTCAAAGCCTTCCGGGCAGGCCACCACCAGTTGGAAATCGAACTGGCGGGCGGCATTGATGTAGCTGTTACACATGTTGTTGCCGTCGCCGACCCAGACCACCTTGCGGCCCTTGATCTCGCCCCGATGCTCCACGTAGGTCTGCATGTCGGCCAGCAACTGGCAGGGGTGGAAATCGTCGGTGAGGGCATTGATCACCGGTACCCGGGAATGCTGCGCGAAGGTTTCCACGGTGCGGTGATCAAAAGTACGGATCATCACCGCGTCCACCATGCGCGAGAGCACCCGGGCGGAATCCTCCACCGGCTCGCCACGGCCCAACTGGGTGTCGCGGGAAGACAGGAAAATACTGGCGCCGCCGAACTGGGTCATGGCCACTTCGAAGGACACCCGGGTACGGGTGGACGACTTTTCAAAGATCATGCCCAGGGTTTTGCCGCGCATCGGCTCATGGAACTGGCCGGTGCGCTGCATGGTTTTCAACTCCACCGCCCGTTGGATCAGGTAGCCCAGTTCTTCCGGGGTCAGGTCCAGCAAAGTCAGAAAGTGGCGGGTCATGAGGCCTCCTGCTCATCGGCATAGCGGTGGATCACAGTGCTCAGGGTGTGGACCAGTTGATCGCGCTCCGCGTCGCTGATAATCAACGGCGGCAGCAGCCGGATCACCGAGCCGGCGGTGACATTGATCAACAGCCCGGCTTCGCGGGCCCGATCCACCAGTTCGCCGCAGGGACGATCCAGTTGAATGCCCACCATCATGCCCCGGCCGCGGACCTCCTGGACCAGGGACACACCGGACAGCGCCTCGCGCAGTTGCGCGCGCAGGGCCTCGCCCTTGTCGGCGACCTGCTCCAGCACGCCGTCCTGCAGCGTATCGATGACCGCCAGCGCCACCGCGCAGCCCAGTGGGTTGCCGCCGAAAGTGCTGCCGTGATTGCCGGGTCCGAACAGATCGCTGGCCGCGCCACTGACCAGGCAGGCGCCAATCGGGAAGCCGTTGCCCAGTCCCTTGGCGGTGGTCAGCACGTCGGGGCGGACCTGCTCCGCCTGGCAGGCGAAGTAGGTGCCGGTGCGGCCGTTGCCGGTCTGAATCTCGTCCAGCATCAACAGCCAGCCGCGCTGATCGCAGAGTTCGCGCAGCTTTTGCAGATAGCCGGGGCTGGCCGCGTTGACGCCGCCTTCGCCCTGGACCGGTTCCACCAGCACCGCCACGACATTGTCATCGGCGGCTTGGTGGACCGCATCGAGGTTGTCGTAAGGCAAACGGCGGAAGCCTTCCAGCAGCGGTCCAAAGCCTTCCTGGACTTTCTGGTTGGCGGTGGCGGACAGCGTCGCCATGGTGCGGCCATGGAAACTGCCTTCCATCACCAGTACCACTGGCTTTTCCACGCCGCGGCGGCGGCCATGCAGCCGCGCCAGCTTGATCGCGGCCTCGTTGGCCTCGGCGCCGGAATTGCCGAAGAACACCTTGTCCATGCCGGACAGCTGGCACAGTCGCTCGGCCAGTCGTTCCTGAACGGGAATACGATACAGGTTGGAGGTGTGCATCAGGCGTTCGCTCTGCTCACGAAGCGCCTGGACCACCGCCGGATGGCAGTGACCGAGATTACACACGGCGACACCGGACACCGCGTCCAGATACGCCTTGCCTTGTTCATCGTACAACCATACCCCCTGGCCGCGAACGAAAGCGATGGGCTGCCGCGCGTAGGTGGGGATCAGGAACTGCTCGCTCATGATATTAGGGTCCGTGAAAATAAAAACGGCAGCCGAGGCTGCCAGTGGACCAACGATAATACTCACGCTTGAAGGGCGGCGCAACGCGCGGGCCCTGGGGCGCTCGGCCTGTGGCATACTGCCTGTTCACTCTCCGCCGACCCGATAATGTCCATGAACCCCGTACAATTGAGTATCTTCGCCAACCGCCTGTCCGGCATCTGTGACGAGATGGGGGCGCTGCTGCGGGCCAGCGCGCTGTCACCGAACATCAAGGATCGCCTGGATCTGTCCTGCGCGCTGTTCGACGCCGCCGGCCAGCTCTGCGCCCAGGCCGCCCATATACCAGTGCATCTGGGTTCCATGGCCTACGCCATGGCCGATCTGGTGGGGCAGCGGGACTGGGCCGCCGGCGACCTGCTGGTGGTCAACGACCCTTACCTGGGTGGCACCCATTTGCCGGACGTCACCGTGGTGGCGCCGGTGCTGGTGGCCGGTGAACTCATCGGTTTCGCCGTTACCCGTGCTCATCACGCCAACATCGGCGCCCACTCGCCGGGATCCATGCCGGTGTCCCGGACGCTGGAAGAAGAAGGCCTGGTGATCGCGCCGCAGTGGCTGAAGCGGCGCGGTGAATGGCAGGTGCCGCTATGCCGGCGACTGGCCGGGCTGGACGGTCCGGGGCCGCTGCCAGTGGATGTGCCCCGGTTCGCCGACTTCGCCGCCCAGGCCAGCAGCTGTCTGGCCGGCGCCCATCGTTTGGCGGAACTGGCCGGGGAGCGGGGCGCGGAGTGGGTGGCGGCGGCGATGGGCGCGCTGAACCGCTATGGCGAGCGGCGTATGCGTCAGCGCCTGGCGGCGCTGCGTGACGGCGTTTATCGCTTCCGCGACTGGATGGATGACGACGGCCAGGGCCATCGCGATATCGCCATTGCCGTGACGTTGACGGTGGACGGCGAGCGGGCCCATCTGGACTTCAGTGACAGCGCCGGCCAGGTCGACGGTAACATCAATTGCCCGCTGTCGGTGGCGGCGGCCGCGGCTTATTACTGTTTCCGCTGCCTGTTGCCTGACGACGCGCCGTCCTGCGCCGGGCTGTTCCGTCCGATCACCCTGGAAGCGCCCGAGGGCAGTCTGGTCAACGCCCGCCGCCCCGGCGCGGTGGCCGCCGGCAATGTGGAAACCAGCTCCCGTATCGTTGACGTGGTGCTGGGGGCGCTGGCCCAGGCGGAGCCTGAAGCAATCCCCGCAGCCAGCCAGGGCACCATGAACAACCTGGCCATGGGCGAGGGCGGCGAACGGCCCTGGGATTATTACGAGACCATGGCCGGCGGCACCGGCGGTCATGCCTTGGGGCCGGGGCTGTCGGCGGTGCACAGCCATATGACCAATACCCTGAATACGCCCATCGAAAGCCTGGAAGAGCACTATCCGCTGCGCGTCTGGCGGTACCGGCTGCGCCGCGGCAGCGGTGGCGAAGGCCATCACCGTGGCGGCGATGGCATCGAGCGGGAACTGGAATTCCTGGCATCGGCCCGTTTCACCCTGCTCACTGAACGCCGCCACCATCGGCCCTGGGGGCTGGCCAGCGGCGGCGCCGGGGCGGCAGGGGAGAATCGGCTCAACGGCGAGTTGCTGCCGGCCAAGGTCAGCGCTCACGCCAAATCCGGAGACCGGCTGTTGCTGGCCTCTCCCGGCGGCGGTGGCTATGGCCCGGAGAAAGGTCACCAGGGACGGCGGTAACAAGAGAGTCACAAAAGGTAAAGTGACTTCGCTGTAAATACGAATTGTTTTCATTAATCTTCCTGCTTCTTTACAAAGCTGACAAAGTTGCGGGAACGATAATATGCAAATTCGTACTCTTTTCTGGGGCGCGGCGCTAACGCCGGCCCTGGTGCTTGCCGAAACCGAGTCCCACCGGCTGCCGGCGGTGGACATCATCGGCTCCTCCGCCGACGCTTTCAGTCTGTCGGGCTCCGCCTACGTATTGAGCGATGAGGATCTGGAAAAGAAAGAGTACACGGACGTACATCGCATGCTGCAGGATGCGCCCGGCGTTTACCTGCAGGAGGAGGACGGCTACGGCTTGCGCCCGAATATCGGTATTCGCGGGGCCGCCAGCGGCCGTTCCGAACGGGTGTCGCTGATGGAGGATGGTGTGCTGATGGCACCGGCACCCTACGCGGCCCCGGCGGCGTATTATTTTCCCAGTGCCGGCCGCTTTCACGGCATCGAGGTGCTGAAAGGGCCGGACACCCTGCGCTACGGCCCCTTTACCGTCGGCGGGGCGATCAACTTCCTGTCCACGCCGATTCCCGACTCGCCGGCCGGCATGATGCAACTGGAAACCGGTGAAAACGGTCACCAGCGTGGCCATGCCTGGTATGGCGCCACGCATGGGCAATGGGGCTTCCTGCTGGAAACCCATCAGCAAAGCAGTGACGGGTTCAAGGATGTGGACCGCTCTGATCGCGATACCGGTTTCGACAAGCGCGACTATATCGCCAAGCTGCGCTGGACCAGCCCGGCGGAGGCGTCGCTGCGGCAGGCGCTGGAACTCAAGCTGTCCCATTCCAGTGAAGTCTCCAACGAAACCTACCTGGGCCTCAGCGATGGCGATTTTCACGACGACCCCAACCGGCGCTACGGACTCAGCGCCCTGGATCAGATGGACAACGATCATGATGGCATCGCCCTGCGCCACCATCTGGTGCTTGGCGACCGCACCCAGCTGGAGTCGGTGATTTACCGCAATGAGTTTCAGCGTGACTGGTTCAAGGTCAGTGGTGCCGGTGGCCGCGGCCTGGGCGGTCTGATCGATGACGCCAACGGCGGTGACGCCGATGCCCGGGCCATCCTGGACGGCAGCCAGGACGTGTCCGACGTGACGGTGAAGCACAATAACCGGGAATACACCGCCAAGGGGGTCCAGAGCGAGCTGGCCCACGCCTTCACCACCGCCGCTCTGGAGCATGAGATGGTGGTGGGCGCGCGTTTCCATCAGGACGAGGTGGATCGTTATCAGCCGGTGGAGGTGTTCTCGCAGACCAATGGCGTGCTGGTGCCCAGCGGCTACGTGGCGCCCACCGGTGGTGATAACCGGGTGGAGGAGGCCGATGCCTGGTCGGCCTGGCTGGTGGACAAGATTTATATCGGCAAGCTGATTCTGACCGGCTCGCTGCGTTATGAGGATATCCAGTCCAAAGCCCGCCGCTACGGTGATCCGGGGCGCGATACCGTGAGCCGGCGCGACAGCAATGACGTCAGCGAGGTGCTGGCCGGATTGGGCGCCACCTATCTGCTGAGCGATCAATGGTCCTTGCTGGCCGGCGTGCATCAGGGGTTCGCCCCGGCTGGCGCTTCCGCCACCGATGGCACCGACCCGGAAAAAAGCGTGAACTATGAGGCTGGCGCCCGCTACTGGGGCGAGCGTGTGAACGTGGACGTCATCGGTTTCTATAGCGATTACGAGAACACGCTGCAGAACTGCTCGCTGGCCTATCCTTGCGATCTGGCCGGCGGCGGCAGCCAGGACTCCGGCTCGGTGAGCTTCGGTGAGTCCCGCGTATACGGGCTGGAACTGGCGGCCGGCAGCACGCTCTGGCGGGCGGCCAATGGCCTGACCGTGCCGCTGCGGCTGGCTTACACCTACACCCGCGGCAAGGTCACCCGATCCTCCGAGTCCAGCGATGCCGCGGTGGAAAGCGGAGATCGCTTGCCTTACTTGCCGGAGCACCAGGCCAGTCTGACGGTGGGGTTGGAGCAGCCGGCCCAGTGGGGCGGCTATCTGACCACCCGGTACGTGGAGGGGATGTGCGTCACCGGCGCCTGCGACAACGGACTGGAGCGTACCGACGATCTATTGGTGGTGGATCTGACGGCGTCCTACTACCTGACCAGCGCTGTGGAGGTCTACGGCAAGGTGGACAACCTGTTCGATGAGCAGAAAATCGTCGCCCGCAGCCCGGATGGCGCCCGCCCGAACCTGCCGCGTACCGCCGCGCTCGGCATTCGTGCCCACTTCTGAGCGGCCTCGGGGCCGGGCTTGAAAGGGCCCGGTTCCGTCCCCACCCTCTGCCCACGGCGCCGGAAGTGCTACACTGACCGGTAACTTCAATCAGCCATCCAGCCAGGTAGTCTTTTATGGACGACGTGCTTCAGGTCATCAAAGACCAGATAGCCCAAAACCCGGTGCTGCTCTACATGAAAGGCACCCCGCAGTTTCCCCAGTGCGGCTTCTCCGCCCAGGTAGTGGAAGCGATGACCAAGGTGAACAAGCCGTTCGCCTACGTGAACATTCTGGAAGCCCCGGAAATCCGTGAGTCACTCAAGGAATACGCCAACTGGCCGACCTATCCGCAATTGTGGGTTAATGGCGAGCTGGTCGGCGGCTGCGACATCATCATGGAAATGTTCCGCTCCGGGCAGCTGCAAACGCTGATCGAGAGCGCCGCGGCGGAAAGCGACGCGGAATAAACTTCCGATGCGACGAGAACGCACCGGCATACCCGCCGTTCACGGCGGGTTTTCCCTTGTGATTTAACTGGAGAGAAAACGAGATGGGCGTATTGGTAGGTAAACCCGCACCCGACTTCACCGTTCCCGCGGTATTGGGCGATGGCAGCATCGTCGACGAGTTCACCCTGTCCGAGGCGATCAAGGGCAAATATGGTCTGGTGTTCTTCTACCCGCTGGACTTCACCTTCGTCTGCCCGTCCGAGCTGATCGCTCTGGATCACCGCATGGACGCGTTCAAGGAGCGCGGCGTGGAAGTGATCGGTGTCTCCATCGACAGCCATTTCACCCACAATGCCTGGCGTAACACCCCGGTGAACGACGGCGGTATTGGCGCGGTGAAATACACCCTGGCCGCCGACATGAATCACCAGATCGCCCAGGCCTACGATGTCGAGTCCGAGGGCGGCATGGCGTTCCGTGGTGCCTTCCTGATCGACAAGAACGGCGTGGTGCGCAGCCAGATCGTCAACGATCTGCCGCTGGGCCGTAACATCGACGAACTGGTGCGTCTGGTGGACGCCATCCAGTTCCACGAAGAGCACGGCGAAGTGTGTCCCGCCGGCTGGCAGAAAGGCGACGCGGGCATGAAGGACAGCCCGGAAGGCGTGGCCTCCTACCTGTCGGAGAACGCGGACAAGCTGTAAAAAACACGGCTTTGACCAGGAAAGGGCGCCCAATGGCGCCCTTTCTTCGTTCTGGTGCTCCAACGCGCTTTCGTTCCCTCCCGCGATCCCGTCGGTTTATAGTTAGAAACCATTTTATGGCGGGGGAGCGCCATGGCGGTTCAGAGGTTGCTATTGAGTGGCCAGCCGGTTCCGGTTTTCAAGCAAACCGTGGAAACCTTCTACCAAGCCACCGGTTGCAAAGTTGACTTTACTCATCTGGGCAGGGGGTTGCCCTGGGTGGATATGCGCCGGCGACCACTGCATGGTTTGTGGGTCGTCGAAGCGGAATCGTCGCCTTACTGCAACAAGGTATTAAGAACCGCCGAACAGGACTGTGATCTTCTCAAGCTGGGGGGCGCCATCCGCGGTAGACTGCGTTCCGAGCAGGCCGGGGCTGATATTCGCATGTGCCCTGGTAAAAGCGCCCTGATCGCGGCGGACCGAGTTGGCTCGATCAGTGCCCAGGGACTATGCCGCACTCTGGCGTTGGCCATTCCCAGGGAAAGACTGGCGGGGAGGCTCGATCAACTCGACAAGGTCATGCGTGAAGGGTTGTCGCATGGCCCTGAAATGCGACTGCTGGAATTCTATTTGCTTTCGCTTATGCAGGAACAGGAGGATTACCATCCTGGCGCGGAGCAGCGCATAGCGGAACACCTTTGCGATCTGGTCAATCTGCTGCTTGGTGCCCGGCACAGTGATGCCGAAGCCGGACGGCAGCGCGGTGTACGGGCAGTGCAGATCGCCAGACTCAAGGCGGACATCGATGCTCACTTGGGTAACACCGAGTTGTCTCTGGATTGGCTTGCCCAGCGCCATGGCCTTGGCCGGCGGGCGATTCGTAATCTTTTCTATGCGGAAGGGACGAACTTTACCGATTATGTTTTGAGCAAGCGCCTTGACCTTGCCTATTCGTTGTTAATCTCCCCCGCGTGCTGCAAACGTTCGATTATCTCGATTGCCGTTGACGCCGGTTTCGGTGATATTTCCTGGTTCAATCGTACCTTCCGGCGCCGCTTCGGAATGACTCCCCGGGAAGCCCGCGACAGGGCCCTTCATCCATCCCATTGAGGGCGTCTCCGCCCCAGCCGGTCCCATCCTCCCACCTCATTCTCCAAGTATTGCAGGCCGCGCCTTTATAGGCTTCCGGTAGCGCGTCGTCTGTTCGGAAGAAGAGGCGACGCCGGGCAATAACAATCACCCGATGGCCCGGCAAGAAGGCCGTCGGAAAATGAATTGAGGGAAAGCACAATGAAACGTTTCTTGGTGCTATTGCAGGGGCTGTTGGTGTCAGCCTCGACGCTGGTTTTGTCGGCCTGCAACAGCGGAGGAGGAGGTGACGGTCCGGGGATTGCCGATGCCCCGGCTCCGGGAGAGGACGGCGCCCCGGTGGAGCGCTACGCCCTGGTAACCTCCTATAGCGACGGCACTCTGTCCAGTTACGCGGTACGGGCCGGAAGTGGTCTCATGCGCCTGGTGGACAAGGTACCGTCCATGACCCAGGCCGTCACGGTGGCGCTCAGACCCGGTCACGATGAGGTTCTGGCTCTGAGCCTCAACGGGCTGGTGAGCCGCTTCCAACTGGCCGCCGATGGCCGCTTTTCACCGATGGACCAAACCATACCGGGAAGCAATAACCTGACTGACATGGTGGTGCATCCGTCGGGGCGGTGGGTTTATATCACCAGCCTGGAAGATGGCGCCAACGGAATCTATCAGTTGCGGTTTGATGAGGACAATAACGGCGAATTGGTGGCGATGGAGCCGGATGACTTCGTCGAGCCCGATTACATTGCCTCCGGCTTCGTCGAGCTGGTTGTCAGCCGTGATGGCCGCCATCTGTACGCCGGGGATCTGGCCCACAACCGCATCGTTCAGTTTGACGTGGGCGAAGATGGTGCGATCGCCTACACGGGGCATATCGAGACCGGTAACGCGCCCTATAATCTGGCCGTGCATCCGGAGCAACCCTGGCTGTACGCGGCCAATCGGTTTGATGGCACGCTGGAACAATATCGCATTCTGCCCGATGGTGGACTGGAGCCCCTGGCCGAGCCGTTATCCGTGGCGCAGGACATTAACGTCAACGTGCAGTTGGAAGGTCTGGTGATCGACCAGAGCGGCCGGTTTCTTTATGTCTCGGATCTTGTCGGTGACAAGATCTGGCAATTCCAGGTGACGGAGGGGGGAGCGCTAGCCGCGCTGGCCGTGCCTTCAGTTGATGTCGGCGAGGAAGTGATACCCCGGAAGCTGGTATCCAGTCCGGTCAGCGGCCGCATTTACCTATCGGACGGTGGCGCTGGCGCGATGCTGGCCTTCGCCATCAAAGAGGGGGGAGAGCTGGAACCGATGACGCCGGACCGGCTGGCGCTGGATACGTATCCCTCGGATATGACGTTTTCCACGGGCGCGGCCCTGACCCATCATGTCCGTGCCGCCTATGTCATCAATGGTAATGACGGTGACATCAGCCAGTTCGCCATGGCCGATGATGGGACCCTCTCCTCCCTGGGTGACAGCAACCCCGCCACGGGTGCATACCCCATTGCGATTGCCGCCCATCCTTCGGCCCGGACCTTCTATGTAGCGAATTTCAATGACGGTACCGTGTCCCAGTTTCGCCAGGTCACCTCTCAACAGATCGACCATGACGTGGACGAACTCGCGCCGATACAGGCGGCGGTGACGGTGGACGCCAAACCGGCGGCGCTGGCCGTGCACCCTTCCGGTAACTTTCTCTATGTGGTGAGTAAGCAGAACCAGAGCGTGTCCGTTTATAACCTGGAGGTGAATGGCGAGATTGAGGACAACAACGGCATTGGCGCTTATATGCCCGATGATCCCAAGCTGGTGGACAAGGAGCAGGTGGATTTCCTCAATCCGGCCGCGCTTGCCATTGACCCCACCGGCCGCTTCCTATGGGTGGTCAACGATCATGATCCTGGGTTTATCGTCCTGTTCCGAATCGATACCAGTGATGGTTCCTTGACCAAGGTTGACGGTGCCACCGAGTCCGCCGGTAAGAACCCCAAGGCCGTCGCCATCAACGCTTCCGGCGAGGTGGTATATGTGGCCGCCTCCGGTGACAACGAAATTCGCAGTTATTCGGTGGCCGGCGATGGCACCTTGACCGCCGGGCAGTCAGGGTTCAGTGGCCAGGGGGCGGTCAGTCTGCTGGCTTCCCCCTCTGGAAAGGTGCTCTATGTGGTCAATCAGGTGGATTCCAGCGTGCTCTGGTACGGGGTGTCGGATGTGGGGCTGGTGTCTTCCACCGGCACGGCGCCTCTGGGGATTACCATCGATCCCGGTGAGAGCCATGTGTTGGTGAGCAACCTGGCGAGTGCCAACCTGACCCGTTTCAGCGTGGCGGAGGACGGTACTTTGAGTGTAGAGGAGACCGTGGCCACGGGGCTGGCGCCCCAAGGCGTGGCAATCTCGGGCTATACGGAGTAAACAGGGGCCCCTGCCTGCGAGCGAGGGGTCTGCTGCGGGGGCGGCCCGAGGGCCGCGACCTTTTCCGGACGCGGTCCCCCTCAGTCCAGTTCCCGCGCCAGGGTCGGCGGCATCTTGGCGGGCGGTGGCGGCGGCCAGCCGCCCAGATCGCGGAAGCGGTTGACCATGGAACAGAACAGCTCGGCGGTGCGGGTGGCGTCGTACAGGGCCGAATGCGCCTCGCGCTGGCTGAAGCGGATGCCGGCGGCTTCGCAGGCCTTGGCCAGCACCGTCTGGCCATAGACCAGACCGGCCAGGGCGGCGGTATCGAAGCTGGAAAACGGGTGGAACGGGTTGCGTTTGACGTCGTTACGCTCGGAAGCGGCGTTGAGGAATCCCTGGTCGAAGAAACTGTTGTGCCCCACCAGCACCGCCCGATTACAGCCGTTCTGCTTCACCGCCTTGCGTACCGGGTCGAAGATTCCGGTCAGCGCGATGTCCTCGGCCACCGCGCCGCGCAACGGATTGCTCGGGTCGATGCCGGTGAAATCCAGCGCCGCCTGCTCGATATTGGCGCCAGGAAACGGGTCCACGTGGAAGTGGATGCGGGTGGCCGGACGCAGGTAGCCACTGGCGTCCATTTCCAGCAGCACCGCCGCGATTTCCAGCAGGGCGTCGTGGCGCGCGTCGAAGCCGCCGGTCTCCACGTCCACCACGACGGGCAAAAAGCCCCGGAAGCGCAAGGCAAGGGAAGGGTGTTTCTCGCTCATGGGGTCTCCGTACAAAGCGTGCCCATGCTACGGGGCCAGATATCCCCGCACAAGGCCGCCGGCCCAGGGCTGAAGGGGCATTCTACACAAAACGGCGCGGCGGGACGTGGCTTCCGGGGACAGGTGACGGCGACGGACGGTGGCGGGTACAATATGCGGTCTTTCGTTCACTGCCATCGTCCGGCCAGGCCGGCGGTGCGCGTCCATCGTGTGGAGCTTTGCATGTCCGGCATCAAGAAAGTGGTATTGGCCTATTCCGGTGGCCTGGATACTTCGGTGATCGTCAAATGGTTGCAGGAAACCTACCAGTGTGAGGTGGTGACCTTTACCGCCGATATCGGCCAGGGTGAGGAAGTGGAGCCGGCCCGCGCCAAGGCCCAGGCCATGGGCGTGAAGGAGATCTACATCGAGGATCTGCGCGAGGAGTTCGTGCGTGACTACGTGTTCCCGATGTTCCGCGCCAACACCATCTATGAGGGCGAATACCTGCTGGGCACCTCCATCGCGCGCCCGCTGATCGCCAAACGTCTGGTGGAAATCGCCGAGGAAACCGGCGCCGACGCCATATCTCATGGTGCCACCGGCAAGGGCAATGATCAGGTTCGCTTCGAACTGGGCGCCTACGCGCTCAAGCCCGGCATCCAGGTGATCGCGCCATGGCGGGAATGGGAACTGAATTCCCGCGAGAAACTGATGGCCTTCTGCGAGGACCACGAGATTCCGGTGGATTTCACCAGCAAGAAGAAGAAATCCCCGTACTCCATGGACGCCAACCTGCTGCACATCTCCTATGAAGGCGGCAATCTGGAAGATCCGTGGTGGGAAGCCGAGGAAGACATGTGGCGCTGGAGCGTGAGCCCGGAAAACGCCCCGGATCAGCCCACCTACGTTACCCTGACCTACGAGAAGGGCGATATCGTCGCCATTGACGGCGAGCGTCTGAGCCCCGCCGAGGTGCTCACCAAACTGAACAAGCTGGGCGGCGACAACGGCATTGGCCGTCTCGACATCGTTGAAAACCGCTATGTTGGCATGAAGTCCCGGGGCTGCTACGAAACCCCCGGCGGCACCATCATGCTGCCGGCCCATCGTGCCATCGAATCCCTGACCCTGGACCGTGAGTCCGCGCATCTGAAGGATTCGGTGATGCCCAAGTACGCCGAGCTGCTCTACAACGGCTACTGGTGGAGCCCGGAACGTCTGGCGCTGCAGAAGCTGATCGACGCCACCCAGGAACACGTCAATGGGGAAGTGCGGGTCAAACTGTATAAGGGCCACGTGGCCGTGGTGGGCCGCCGTTCCGACAACGACAGCCTGTTTGACGCCTCCATCGCCACCTTCGAGGACGATGCCGGCGCTTACAATCAGAAGGACGCCGAGGGCTTCATCAAGCTCAATGCCCTGCGTTTGCGCATTGCCGCCAAGAACGGTCGCAAACTGTCGTAACCGGGCCGTCATCAACGGCCTGTAAAAAGCGGATCGCGGCCCGTGGGCCGCTCCTACACTGGCATCGACCAGCAACTGTAGATACCCTGTTCAATTTCAAGCGTTTTAAAGCCCTTGGGGCCGAAATAAACGCGATGAATCGAATGGGGTATCGGTCTTCAAACACGCCCATAGGCCAGTGAGGTATTTCCGCATCACCGCCACCAGAGCCTGGATCTTCTTCTTGCCCCGGGCCACCAGAGCCTCATAGAACGCTTTGGCGTTGGGATCGTAGCGCACCGCCGATAGCGCCGGCATATACAAGGCGGAGCGTAGGTAAACATTGCCCGCCTTACTGATTCGTCCAGGCCGGTTCACACTGGTTCCAGACTGGTGCTGACGCACATCCAACCCCGCATGCCGACTGACCTGACTGGACTTCAGATCCCGCGGCAGCACACACAACTCCGCCAGAACCGACAAGGCCGTCGCTTCTCCAACGCCCTTGGCCGCCAGAAGGTGCTCATACTGACGTTGCAGCATAGGCGCCTCGGCCATCAGATCCAGGGCGGCCTGGCGAAGCCGCTCAATACGCCTCTCCAGGGTGGTGATCCCCTCCTGCTCATCCTCAATCAGAAGGGCCGGCGTGGAGCGAGTGGCCTTCAGAGCGTGCAACCGGTTCTTAGCCTGAGCCCGGCTGCCCACCAGCCGATTGATCTGCCGCCCCAGGCTTCTCAGCGCCTGGTGCTGCTGATCCGGTGGCGTCCACAGCGCCGGGGCCATACGTTGGCCATACTCGGCCAACAGATCCGCATCGATGCCGTCGGATTTACTGGTCTGCAGCTTCAACTCAGCGAAATGGCGGAAACTCTTGGGGTTGATCACCGCGACGGGCAGGCCCGCATCGGCCAGGGCCACCGCCAAATCAAAATAATAGATGCCCGTGGCTTCCATCACGATCAGCGTGGGCTTGGCCTTCTTCAGTTGTGAGATCAGAGCGGCGTGCCCCTCCACGGTCTGTTTGTACTGCTTGGGCTGAGAGGCCTTGTCGCCTTGCCGAATCACCACATCCACGCTGTAAGCACTGATATCCAAACCCACGTTAACCGGCACGTCACTTCACTCCAGGTCATTGATTAGAGACAATGGGCACCGGTTCCCCGACCTCGCACTGCTTGCCACTACCGACCTTGTGGATACGAAGTCCCTTGGTGGGCTTCGGGATACCCTTCGGAGTGAGCAATGAGGCGGGGAGCCGCTCTACAGACGAAGTCAGACCACGCTGCTTCCAGGAGCGAACGGCCTCCCCGGTAACCGTGTGAAACCCTATCAATATCTTCCGGGGCAACATACAAGGAGCGGCCCACGGGCCGCGATCGTTTGAGAAGACGTCGCGCGCGCTTCTGTGTAGTCTGCGCAGAGAAGTGGTGAGGGTTCAGGATGAAGAAATCCATCGTTGGCTGGCGGGAGTGGGCCAGTCTGCCGCAGCTGGGTATTCAGGCGATCAAGGTCAAGGTGGACACCGGCGCGCGCACTTCGGCGCTGCACGCCTTCAGTGTCGAGCACTTTCAGCGCGATGGCGCTGATTGGGTGCGTTTTCTCATTCATCCGTTCCAGCATTCCGACGATGTTCGCGAGTGCGAAGCGCCGGTGTTGGAGTACAGGGTGGTATCGGATTCCGGCGGCCACCGTGAACGGCGCCCGGTGATCGTCACCGAGGTGGTGATGGGTGGGCAACGGTGGCCGATCGAGGTGACCCTCACGGATCGTGACACGATGAAATTTCGCATGTTGCTGGGACGCACCGCCATGAAGCGCATCATGGTGGATCCCCGGTCTTCTTTCTTACTCGGTGGTAATGAGCGTCAGCCATGAAAATCGCCATTCTTTCCCGTAACAAGCATTTGTATTCCACGCACCGTCTGTTGGAGGCGGGCAGGCAAGCCGGTCATGAGATGCACGTCATCGATACGCTGCGCTGTTATATGAGCATGGTCTCGCACAAGCCGGAGATTCATTTCAAAGGTGAAGTGCTGGAAGGCTTTGACGCCGTGATCCCCCGGATCGGTGCCTCCATCACCCAGTACGGTACCGCGGTGCTGCGCCAGTTCGAGATGATGGGCGTGTTCCCGGTGAACGAATCGGTGGCCATTTCCCGCTCCCGGGACAAGCTGCGCTCCCTGCAGTTGTTGTCACGCAAGGGCGTGGGGCTGCCGGTGACCGGGTTTGCCCACTCTCCGGATGATATTCCCGACCTGATCAGCATGGTCGGCGGCGCGCCGTTGGTGATAAAAATGCTGGAAGGCACCCAAGGGATCGGCGTGGTGCTGGCGGAGACGGTGAAGGCGGCGGAATCGGTGATCGAGGCCTTCATGGGGCTGAACGTTTCGGTGATGGTGCAGGAGTACATCAAGGAAGCCGGCGGTGCCGATATTCGCTGTTTCGTGGTTGGTGGCAAGGTGATCGCGGCGATGAAACGGCAGGCTAAGGCCGGCGAGTTCCGTTCCAATCTCCACCGTGGCGGCACCGCCAGCCTGATCCGCATTACCCCGGAAGAACGGGCCACCGCGGTTCGTGCCGCCCGCATCATGGGATTGAACGTGGCCGGCGTGGACATCCTGCGTTCCAATCATGGCCCGCTGGTGATGGAAGTGAACTCCTCGCCGGGCCTGGAAGGGATTGAATCGGCCACCGGCAAGGATGTGGCGGGCATGGTGATCCGCTTCCTGGAAAAGGATGCGCGGCCTTTCCGCACCCAGACCAAGGGGGCGAAGGGATGAAAGAGAGTTAACAGTTAATAGTGAACAGCGAAAGGCAAAAACCAAGGGCGAAGACCACTGGCTGATCCGGTGCGGGTAATTGATGAAAAACAGCAACCCCAAAAACCCTAAAGAACCAAAAGCGGCGCCGTTTCAGTTGAACGGTATCACCGTGGCGCCGGGGACTCGCGCCAAGGTGGAGTTGCCGCTGGCGCAGCTTTACACACAGACGCCGTTGAACGTGCCGATCCATGTCATTCACGGCCGTCACCCCGGGCCGGTGCTGATGGTGAGCGCGGCCATTCACGGTGATGAACTCAACGGCGTGGAAATCATCCGCCGTCTGCTGCGCCATTCCTCCTTGCGCCGTCTTAATGGCACCTTGCTGGCGGTGCCGGTGGTCAATGTGTTCGGGTTCATTCACAAAACCCGTTATTTGCCCGACCGCCGGGACCTCAATCGCTGTTTTCCCGGTTCGGAGACCGGCAGCCTGGGAGCCCGCATGGCCTGGCAGTTCAAGACCCAGGTGCTGGATCGCGCCACCCACGCGGTGGATCTGCATACCGGCGCCATCCATCGCGCCAATTTGCCGCAGATCCGCGCCGACCTGTCCAATCACGCCACCGCCGAGATGGCCAGCGCGTTCGGTGTGCCAGTAGTGATCAACTCGGTGCTGGGTGAGGGCACTCTGCGGGAAGTGGCGGAGGCTCAGGGCATCCCGGTGATCACCTACGAAGCCGGCGAGGCGTTGCGTTTCGAGGAAGGCTGTATCCGCGCCGGGGTGCGGGGCGTGCTCAATGTCATGCACCATCTGGGCATGACCGGCCCGCGCAAGACCCGGGCGCCGCTGGAACCTCATATCGCCCGCTCCTCCAGTTGGGTTCGCGCGGATCGGGACGGTGTGTTCCTGCCGCTGGTGGCGCTCGGCGCCTGGCTGAAGAAAGGCCAACTGATCGGCCGCATTTCCAGCCCGTTCGGCGGCGAGGATGTGTCGATCCATTCTCCCTGTGCCGGCATTCTGGTGGGCCGCAACAATCTGCCATTGGTGAACGAGGGCGAGGCGCTTTATCACATCGCCCGCTTCGATGAGGTGCAGGAAGTGGCGCAGAATCTGGAGGTGTTTACCTCCGATATCGAACACGGCCCGACCCTGGCGGGGGAGCCGCCCATCGTTTAGCGTTGCCGCTTTCGCTATTCTTTGTCCCACTGATCGTGATTGGGAGACACCATGCCTGTGCCTTCACCCCGGACTTTGTACCGGGGGCTGCGGAACCTGCTGCGTTTTCTTGCCCGCCCGGTGCGCCGCGCCGAGGGGCGGGGTGAGCGGGTAATTCAATGCTACCGGGGTTATGGGTCGCGCCAGGAGCTGTTTCTCATCGGTCGTGTATTTCGCCAGCCAGGCCTGGGGCTGGACCTGGCGGAGGGGCCGCTCAACGATCTGGTCAACGTGGGGCGGCGCACGGTGCGCTGGGGTATCCGTGGAGCCCGGGTGCGAGTGCGTGCTCTGGGCTCCCGGGAGGAAGTGAAAACCGACGGCGACGGCTACTTCACCGTGCGTCTGCCGATTCAGGACACGCTGCCCGCCGAATCGTCCTGGCAGACCGTGCGGCTGACGCTGTTGCCGGAGCGGGACAATGACGAGCCGGCCAACGCGGACGCGAAAGTGTACATTCCGCCCGCGGATGTGGATCTGGCGGTGGTCAGCGATATCGACGATACCGTGATGTTCACCGGCGTCGCCAACAAGCTGTGGATGTTGTACCGGTTGTTCGTGGAAAAGGCCCGTCATCGCACCGCCTTCCCCGGCGTCTCCGCTTTGTACCGCGCTTTGTTTCAGGGCCTCGATGGTGAGCGGCGCCGGCCCATGCTGTATGTGTCCCGGGCGCCCTGGACCATCTATGAAATGCTGTCGGAATTCTTTCACCTCAATCGCATTCCCCATGGCCCGATTTTGTTCCTGCGTGAATGGGGGCTGACGCTGCAGCGGCCCTGGCCGCGCCGCGCCAAGGATCACAAGGCGCTGCTGATCCGGCGCATGATGGCGTTGTATCAGCAACTGCCGTTCGTGCTGATCGGTGACAGCGGCCAGCGCGATCCGGAAGTGTACGCACAGATCGTCGCCGAGCATCCGGGGCGGGTGAAAGCGATCTACATTCGCCATGTCCATCAGAGTCCGTCCCGGGACCGTGAGATTCACCGGCTGGCGCGTCAGGTATCGGCCCAGGGCTGTGAAATGATTCTGGCTCGCAACAGCCTGGAGATGGCCAGCCACGCCCATCGTCTGGGGCTGATCAGCGACGCCGGCCTGCAAGAAGTCCGTGCCGACAGTCAGCGCCGGCAACAGGACTAGGCCGACGGAACCGCGACTGTCCCACAGATTGGACTACGAAGCCGCTGTGGGAGCTTGTCCGGGCGGCGGGCCGCTGCAAGCGAATACCCTAACTCCGAAGCCAATTCGCCAGCAGGCTAGCTCCCACAGCGGCCTTGTAGTCATCCCTTCAGCACTTGCCGATATAGCGCTGCCAGGACGCAGTGGCTGATCGCTCCCACCGTGGTCTTGACTCCTTCGCGCAAATATTCAACGCTTGATGAGTTTTCATTCATCGGATGATGAATAAGGCGGCCGGGCATTGTGTTGCGCGCCGGTCCGCAAACACCACCGAAAAACAACAACGACAATCAGGAGAACAACAATGACGAGTAGACCCATGCGGTCCCTGATGATCGCGTTCCTGAGCTTGACGGCCGCCGCCGCCCCGGCGCTGGCCAGCGCCGGCGCCTGGCAGAACAATTTGCCGCTGGGCGGCTTCAACAAGGTGCATCTCTATACCCCTGACAGCGACTCGCCAGTGGGCAACGGCAAGGCGCTGTTGATCGTGCTGCACGGCTGCACCCAGTCCATCGATGCCTATAAAACCGCCAATCTGGAAGTGGCCGCGGAAGAGTACGGCATGGTGGTGGCGGTACCTGATGCCATGAACAAGGCCGGTTTCAGTTGCTGGTCCTACTGGCAGGGCAGCAAATCCCGTTCCGCCGGTGACTACAAGAACCTGATCAACCTGGCCAATACCCTGTCCGGCGATGCCGCTCGCGGCATTGATCCGAACCAGGTTTACATTGCCGGTTTGTCGTCCGGCGCCAGCTTCGCCAATACCACCGCCTGTCTGGCGCCGGATGTGTTCGCCGGGGTCGGGGTCAGCGCCGGCCCCAGTGTCGGCACCAGTTCCAGCGGCGCCATTGGTGTGTGTGAGCAGGCGGACGTGGAAAGCCGCTGCCGCAATCTCGGTGGCGGTTATCAAAGCGCCTTCGACACTCAGATCGCTTCGATCGCCCATGGTGACGCCGATACCACCGTGGACACCTGCTACAACCGGCAAAACGCGGAAGGCATGGCGGGGCTGTACGGTGTCAGCGAAATTGCTGGCAGCACCGTGGTCAGCGCCGACGGCGGCAGCGCCGAGGAATTCCTGTGGCAGGATGGCCGCGTCTCCATGCTCTGGTTTCACGGCCTGGACCACTCCTGGTCCGGCGGTCAAGGCGCCTCCGGCAGCTATGTCAGCGGCGCCAGCATCAATTACGCCCGTTATCTCGGTGGTTTCTTCGCCGGGCACAATGCGCGGATCGACCGTAACCGGGTGCCAACCCTGGCCCAACTGGAGGTCACCGCCAGCACGGACCGGATCCAGGTCAGCGGGCAGGCCAGTGACGAGGATGGCACGGTCAGTGACGTATTCATCGTCATTGAGGGAGTGAATGGCGGCGGCACCACCCTTTCCGCCACCACCGACAATGACGGCTATTTCCAGGCCACCAGCGATCCGCTGGCGGGCGGCCTGTATACCGTGGCGGTGACCGCCGCCGATGACGGCGGTGGTGAAAGCGAACCGGCTATCCGGACCGTGCGGGTAGGGCCGGAACCACCGCCCAGCGCGCCGGTGCTCAGTGACATCGCGGTGAGCGTGGACGGGCAATGCGCCACGATCAGTGGCCAGGTGGTGGACGACAATCAGGATCTGGCCAGCGTGACGGTGGCCTTCGCCAGCGGTGCCCGGGCAGCGGAGGTCGATGGCGTACGCTACAGCGCCCGGGCTTGTGACTTGCCGGGCGGCGCCCAGAACGCCACGGTGACCGCCGAGGACGAAGGTGGACTGAGCAGCAGCGATCAGATCGACTTCGTTATCGACGCCGGCCAGGTGGCGACCCTGGATCAGCACATCAGCGCCGGGCGGCTGGACTACACCAATTACGCCGATTGCTATCTGGAATACGGCGCGGAGGCGTTCAAGCTGAGCGAAGCAATGGTCAGTGGCCAATGCCAGTGGCAGGATGACGATGCCAGCTGCGCGGGACCGCTACAGGCTTGTTCCGGATCCGGCGGTGGCGGTGACCCGGAGCCGCAGCCGGGCGACGAGTGCCAGTCCCAGTCCACTTACAACTACTACCACAAGGTGGCGGGGCGGGCTTACAGCACCGGCAATTACTATGCGCCGGACTACTTCGCCCGGGGTAGTGATGAACCGATGGCCGGCTCCACCTGGGGCATGACCGCGTTGTACAGTGAGGATGGCGGTAATGTCTGGCGGCTGGGGGCGTGTCCCTGAAGTGAGGTCGAAGCCGGGAAACACCGGCGGTTGTTGAACCCGGGGGGCTTGCGTACTATCCGTCCATGACGACCAAGCCCCCCAAGTCCGCGAAATCCCCGGCCAGGAAGAAAGCCGTGGGCCGCCCCCGTTCCCGCGATGGCGGGGGCAATCGCGACACCTTGATTCTGGACGCCGCCGAGCGTCTGTTCGCCTACCACGGCTATGATGCCGTCACGTTACGGGCGGTGGCCCGCGAAGCCGATGTGGATCTGGCCCTTATCGGCTATTACTTTGGCGCCAAGCAGAAGCTGTTCGATACCGTCTTTCAGCGCCGGGCGCGTATTCTCAACGAGGACCGCCTGGCGGCGCTGGCTTCGGCCCGCGCCGAATGCGATCCGATACCGCTGGAAAGGATTATCGAGGCCTATCTGCGCCCGTTGGAAATGGCTCAGGAAAGCGAGGACCAGGGGTGGCGGAACTATTGCGCGCTGCTGGCCTACGTGAACACCTCGCCGGTATGGGGGCCGGTACTGATGAGCCGCCATTTCGACGGCCCCATGGAGGCGTTCGTGGAGGCGCTGGCGGCGGCCCTGCCAAGGGCGGAGCGCGCCGATCTGTACTGGTGCTACCACTTCATGTCCGGCGCCATGTCACTGACGTTCGCCAACACCGGCCGTATCAACGTCATGTCCGGCGGCCTGTGCCGCTCCGACGACTTCCAGACCGCCTATGACCGCATGATCCCGTTCGTGGTGGCGGGATTCGAGCGGGTGTGCGGCCCGCTGAAATGAGCGCTGGATTCAGTCCTTCTTGTCCACCGCGCCGCCGGCTTCGCGCCAGGCTTTGAAACCTCCTTCGATGTCACACACCGGGCCAAAGCCCATCTCCACCAACTGCTGGGTGGCCAGGGCGGAACGGTGACCCAGGGCGCAGAACAGGACGAAACGCTGGCCGGTGGCGAAGGCGTCCTTGTGATAGGGGGAATCCGGGTCGACCCAGAACTCCAGCATGCCGCGCGGGCAGTGCAGGGCGCCGGGCACGGTGCCTTCGCGTTGCAGCTCGCGCACGTCGCGCAGATCGACGAAGCGGGTGCCGGGATCGTCAAGCAGGGCGACCGCGTCCTCCGCCGTCAGGGATTCGATGCGGGCCTTGGCCCGCCGTACCAGTTCGTCACTGCTCAGGGTCAGTGTTGTCATCATTCTCTCCCGATCATGGCTTGGTGCGGATCATAGAACCTGCCCGGGTCGCGCGACTTCGCCCTCGCGGATCAGCACATCGCTGATCTCGTCGAGAATGGCCGGGTCGTCGATGGTGGGCGGCAGGGGGAAATCCTTGCCGTTGACCATCTTACGCAAAGCGGCACGCAAGGTCTTGCCGGAACGGGTTTTCGGCAGCCGTGGCACGATCAGCGCACGGCGGAAGCAGGCCACGGCGCCCACCTGGTCGCGGATCAGGGCGATCAGCTCCTGTTCCACCTGTTGCGGCGATTGCGCGACGCCGTCCTTGAGCACCACCAGACCCAGCGGCACTTCCCCGCGCAATTCATCGTGGCGGCCCACCACCGCCGATTCCGCCACCGCCGAATGGGTGGCGATGTGTTCCTCCATGATGCCAGTGGAAAGCCGGTGACCGGCCACGTTGATGACGTCGTCGGTGCGGCCCATGATGTGCACGAACCCGTCTTCGTCCAGGTAACCGCCATCGCCGGTGTGGTAATAGCCGGGATAAGTGCGCAAGTAGCTTTCCAGATAGCGCGGATGATCGTTCCAAAGCGTTTGCGCGCAACCCGGCGGCAACGGCAGGCGCAACACGATGTCTCCTTCCTGGTTGGGCGGCAGCGGCTGGCCGTCCTCGCCGAGCACTTCCACCAGATAGCCGGGTACCGCCCGATTGGTGGAGCCATTGCGCACTTCCCGTTCGCCGAGGCCGGCGCAGGGGGCGGTCACCGGCCAGCCGGTCTCGGTCTGCCACCAGTGGTCGTACACCGGCCGCCCGGTGAGATCACTGAGCCATTGGTAAGTGGGGGTATCCAGCTTCTCACCGGCGACGAACAGATGTTTGAGCGTGTCGATCCGATAGCGCTGGAACAATCGGCCTTCGGGATCTTCCTTGCGCATGGCGCGGAACGCGGTGGGCGCGGCGAACAGACCATTGATGCCGTACTCTTCCACCAGACGCCAGTAGGCGCCGGCGTCTGGTGTTTTCACCGGTTTTCCTTCGAACATTACCGTGGTGCAGCCGCCCAGCAGCGGCGCGTAGACGATGAACGAGTGGCCCACCACCCAGCCCACGTCGGAGCAGCCCCACCAGATTTCCCCGGCTTCCATGCCGTAGATGCTGCGCAAGGCGTACAGCAGAGCGACAGCATGGCCACCGTGGTCGCGGACGATACCCTTGGGCTTACCGGTGGTGCCGGAGGTGTACATGATATAGAGCGGGTGGTTGGCGTTGAGCGGTGTGGGCGGTACCGGATCGCTGCCATCGACGGTGGCCCGCCAGTCGAGAAACCCGTATTGCCGCAGCTCCGCCCTTGCCGTTTCGCGTTGCAGCACCAGGACCTGATCGACGCGATGCTGGCACTGCCGCAGAGCGCCATGAACCAGCGGTGTGTAGGGAATCACACGATCGATCTCGATGCCGCAGGAGGCGGTCAGGATCACCTTGGGCCTGGCGTCGTCGATACGCACCGCCAGCTCGTTGGCGGCGAAACCGCCGAACACCACCGAATGCACCGCGCCAATGCGGGCGCAGGCGAGCATGGCCATGGCCGCTTCCGGCACCATTGGCATATAGATCACCACGCCATCGCCGGCGCCGACTCCGAGACGGGTGAGCGCACCGGCCAGCTCCGCCACCCGCGCCAACAGCTGGTTGTAGGTGAAACGCTGGCGCACGCCGGTGACCGGGGAATCAAAGATCAGCGCATCCTGCTCGCCCCGGCCCTGTTCCACCTGGTGGTCCAGAGCCAGGTAACAGGTGTTCAGGCGGCCATCGCCGAACCAGCGGTGAGTGCCGTCGTCCAGGGTTTCAAGGATGCGCGTGGGCGGCTGGTACCAGGCCACGTTGCGGGCCTGTTCGGCCCAGAAGGCTTCCGGTTGTTGGCGGGCCTGCTGAAAGGCATTCCGATAGCTCATTTCCGATTCCTTGCCGTTTGTTGTTTTGTGGCGCGCGGAGGCGACGTCGGCACGCCGTGCTGTTATCCAAGCACCGGAGCTGTCGGGATGCCAGTAGACGATGGTCGGTTTCGGGCCAGCCCTGGAAAGATGAAATCAGAATGGTGGCGGAGCAGGGGGCTCTTGCCGGGGAGAATCGGCGGTCAGAATTCCAGGACACGCTACAAGCACGTCCATGTGGGCTCGGGTTTGGCCTTCCCTGGCCAAACACGGTCCTGGAATTCTGACCACCGATTCTCTACACGCTCTGAAACCGCCCGCTTCGAATCAACCGTCGGACCATTATGGCCTGGTGTGTCGGATCTAGATCACGCCACCATTGGCGCGTAGAACCTGGCCGTTGACCCAGCCGCCATCGGCGCCCACCAGGAACGCCACGGTGCCGGCGATGTCCTCCGGTGTGCCGAGCCGTTCCATGGGGCTCAGTTTCGCCAGCCGTTCCACCAGTTCCTCCGATTTGCCTTCCAGGAACAGATCGGTGGCGGTGGGGCCCGGGGCCACCGCATTGACGGTGATGTCACGGCCGCGCAGTTCCTTGGCGAGAATGCCGGTCAGGGTTTCCACGGCCGCTTTGGTGGCGGCGTAAACGCCGTAGTTTTCCAGCTTCAGGCCGACCACGCTGGTGGAGAAATTGACGATGCGGCCACCCTCGCGCAGGCGCCGCGCCGCCTGGCGCAACGTATTCAGAGTGCCCTTGAGATTGATGGCGATCTGGCTGTCCACCAGCTCGTCATCACCCTCGGCCAGTGACGCCAGCTTGAGGATGCCGGCGTTGTTGATCAGCACGTCGACACCACCGAACGCCGTTTCGGTGGCATCAAACAGGCGCGCCACCGCCTCCGGGTCACTGACATCGGCCTTGATCGGCAGCGCGGTGCCGCCGGCCTGCTCGATTTTCGCCGCCAGGGCTTCCGCCGCCGCGGCACTGGCGGCGTAGTTGATCACCACGGCATGGCCATCGGCGGCCAGACGTTCGGCAATGGCGGCACCGATACCGCGGGAGGCGCCGGTGACGATGGCGACGTTCTGGTGAGAAGCGGGCATGCAGGTTCTGCTTGATCGGTTTATGCGGGAAACCGGCACACCATACACCCCTGTACAGGGCGAATAATCAGGAGAAATCCGATATCTCTGTTCATGATTTTCGAACAGAAAGGGGATTGAGGCGGGACAGGGGATAGTGAGAAACGCTCGCGGCGGGGCAAGGCGCCGCGAGCGTGGGTTTGATCAGCCGCGGCTGGCGCGATTGCCGCCGTTGCCGCTGCGCTGGCCACCGCCGCCCCCACCGCCACCGCGGCGGCGGCGGCGGCGTGGCGCCGGCTTGCCGTCGGCACCGCGGGGCGCGGAGCGGCGCTGGCCGCTCTTGTTGGGGGAGGCACCGTCGGAACGGGGACCAGAGCGAGAGCCGGAGCGGGAGCCATTGGGACGGGAACGCGGTTCCCTCTCATCAGGGATATCGGCCACCGCCGGCGGCTCGAAGTTGGTCACCTGGCGGCGTTCGATGGGCTGTTTGATCAGCCGCTCGATGCCCTTGAGCAGTTTCTGGTCCTCGCCGCTGACCAGGGACACCGCTTCGCCGTCGGCGCCGGCGCGGCCGGTGCGGCCGATCCGGTGTACATAGTCCTCGGCCACGTTGGGCAGGTCGAAGTTCACCACCTGCGGCAATTGGTCGATGTCCAGACCTCGGGCGGCGATGTCGGTGGCCACCAGGGCGCGCACGTCACCGCTTTTGAAGCCGGCCAGGGCGCGGGTGCGGGCGTTCTGGCTCTTGTTGCCATGGATCGCGACGGCCTCGATGCCGGCGCTTTCCAATTGCTTGGCCAGGCGGTTGGCACCGTGTTTGGTACGGGTGAACACCAGCACCTGGAACCATTGCTGCTCGCCGATAAGATGGGTGAGCAGTGCCGCCTTGTGCCGTTTGTCCACGGTCACCACCCATTGACGGACCCGTTCGGCGGTGCTGTTGCGCGGGCTGATGTCGATTTCCTTGGGACTACGCACCAGGGTTTTCGCCAGCGTCCGGATCTCATTGGAGAAGGTGGCGGAGAACATCAGCGTTTGCCGCTGCTTCGGCAACAGCCGCAGCACCTTGCGGATGTCGTGGATGAAGCCCATGTCGAGCATCCGGTCCGCTTCATCCAGTACCAGAATCTCCAGTTGATCGAAGGACATCGCCTTTTGCTGATACAGGTCCAGCAACCGTCCGGGGGTGGCCACCAGCACATCCACACCACCGCGCAGACGGTTGATCTGCGGGTTGATGTTGACGCCGCCGAACACCACGGCGGAGCGCAGAGCCGGTAGATATTTGCCATATTCGGCCACGCTTTCGCCGACCTGGGCGGCCAGCTCACGGGTGGGGGTCAGCACCAGCGCGCGCACCTGGCGGCTGGCGGCCGGCTTGCCCGGCTCCAGCCGTTGTAACAACGGCAGGGTGAAACCGGCGGTCTTGCCGGTGCCGGTCTGGGCGGCGGCCATTACATCACTGCCACCCAGCACCGCGGGAATGGCTTGCGCCTGAATCGGCGAGGGACGGTCGTAACCCTGTTCGGCCACGGCACGCAAAAGGGGATCGATCAATCCGAGGGACTGGAAATCCATAGGGGGTATCTTCGGAGTTAAGGAAGGGAAGCAATAAAGGCGCGAAGGTTACCTGATTGGCGCCCGAGGCACGAGGACTTTATCTGCCGTGATGGCCGCAAACGGCCCGTGGGGAGGGGGATTAGGGGGCAAATGGCGCCATTCAGCCGGGGTATGGCGTGGCGGTGCCTTCCAATACCTGACTGGCGAAGGCGGGGAGACGGGCATGGCGGTAACGGCGGGTATTGGCGAGATCGAAACCGGCATGGTGGAGGATGTCCGGGGTGGGACGGTTGAGATGGCAGCCGCAGGCCAGCTGTTTCCACAACGGCGTCAGCCGGTTCTGCCAGCGTTGCGTGCGGGGGTTGGGACTGGCGATGTGTTCCAGAATCAGTAATTGCCCGTTGTCGGCCAGCACTCGCCGCATTTCCCGGGCGGCCCGTTCCGGTTCGGGAATGGTGCACAGCACCAGACACGCCACCACGGTGTCGAAGTAGCGGTCCGGGTAGGGTAATCGCCGTGCATCACCGGCCAACAGGCGGATGCGTTGAGGGTGGGGGCTGTTGGTGGCTTGCCGGCGGGCCCGGTTGAGTAACGGGATACTGGGTTCCAGGCCGTGAATTTCCGTGGCTTGCTCGCCGTAAAGCGGCAGGTTGGCGCCATTGCCGACGCCGATTTCCAGGACCCGCCCGCGAGCGGCGGCGATCAAACGCTGGCGGTTGCGATAGAACGGACGGGTGGCCAGATCCAACAGCGGAGGAAAGAGGTAATCGCTGTATAACCCCATGAGATGGGCCTGCTTGTTGCTATCGGCCCATCCTTGGCTTGGCGGGACGGGAAGTCAAGCCGGATTCGCGAGCAAGCTCGCTTCCCACGGAGAGGCTACGGAACTGCTGTGGGAGGCTGGCTTGCCAGCGAATCAGTGTGCCACGGTTGCGTGTAAGCGGGATGTCCCACCACTGTAGGACATCAGTGGCTCACAAGCCGCGATTTGTCTCAAAGCATCAGCGGCTGATCAGCGCCAGTTCCGCGTCCTGTTGCAGCACGGTCCACCAGCGCCGGCCGTGGTCGGCATCGAAGCCCACCAGGGGCTGGTCGGCGCAGGCGTCCGGACGGTTTGGCGGCGTGCTCAGGAAAGCGCTGTCGAACGGCTGCTCCACCACGCAATCGGTGCCGGCGATGGCTTGCCAGCCGTCGGCGGTGCGCCAGGCCAGAGTGTGGCTGTCGGTATCCACCCCTTCGTCGGCGTCGAAGGTCACGGCATAGGCATCGGACACCGCGGTGGCCAGATCCCAGTTCTTACTGGCGCTGGCCGGCAGGGCATGGGCCTGCTTGGCGGTGCCATCGGGCTGACTGCCGGGCAGACCGGTATCCGTCTCCAGGTCCTTGGCGGCGCCGTAGGCGTTGGAGTAGGTGCCGGTCTGATTCTGGGTGCCGCTGATGATGAGGATGTCGGAAGCGGTGTCGCCGTTGGCGGCCTGCCAGCTCATGGTCACGTCTTCCTTCAGATCGATGGTGGTCTCGGGAATGTCGAGCACGGCCGCGTCGTCGGCGTTTGGTACCACGCGGTTCTCCGCGTTCAGGTTCGGCGTCCACGGCTGGTTGTACTGGAACAGGAACTGATAAGCCAGACGCGCCAGCTCGGTAACGGTACTGGCGCGGCTGAACCCAGGAGTGACTTCCATGTCGCGGGTGCGGCTTTCCACCCGGTTGAAGGTGTCGTTGGTGCCGCCCACCATGCGTGCCACGCTGCCGTCGGGAGCATAACAGTCGTTGCTGATGTAGCTGCTGTCCAGGTACATCACCGGGCGGGTGCCTTCGGGAATGGAGTTGGGATAAACAATGCGCTCGCAGCGGTTCTTGGTGCGCGAGAAGCGGTCCAGCAGTTTCCATTGCGGAGCGGCCAGTTCTTTCTCGCCGTCTTCATTGGCGCCGATGGTGTGTTCGGTGAACCAGGACTGATAGTCCACGCGGTCGCCCTGGAACGTCAGCACCGAGGCGTTGACGTCGTAGGCGGTGGAGCCGTTCTTCATCGTGTTCATTTTCTGTTGCACGATGCGTTGCACCAGTTCCCGTTCACCGTAGCGGAATTCGTAGCCTTTATAGGAGGCGTTGCCGGACATGATTTGAGTGTACTGGGGCAGCCGGTAGTTGCCGTCGTCTTCGGTCCAGGAGGTCGGGTCCACCCAGATCGGCGCCTTGATTACCGAGCGCTGATACATGTGCTCGTGGCCTTGCACCCAGATTACATCGTGTTTGGAAAAGAAGGCACGGATGTCATCCCACTTGTTCATCAGGTGGTCGTCGCCGGCGGTGCCTTCCACGATCATTTCCCGGGTTTCGCCGTATTTGGCGCCGATCAGGCCGTCGTGGCTGGCGATCACCAGATGGTCGAATTCACCCTCGTGGGCGGCCACTTCCTGTTTGATCCAGTCAAAAGCGATCGGCAGGTTGTAATACTTGAGCAGGAAGATCATCACGTTGTCGCGGATGACGTAGTAATTGAGATACTGGGCGCCGCTCATGTGCACCGCATCGTCGGGGATGTAGTGCTTCATGTTCTCGATCCATTCCACTGAATAGGCGTAGCTGTCTTCGTGGTTGCCCATCAACGGCAGGAACTCGATGCCGGCGTCGCGGTAGCTTTCCGCCACCGAGGTCCATTGCTCGAACTCTCGGGTGGTGCCGTGGTCGGTGAGGTCGCCCACCGGGATCACGATATCCACGCCCAGTTCCTGTTCCTTGTCGAGCACCGCCTTCATTGGATGCATGGAAACGTTATCGCCGCCGCCCTGAGTATCCGGCAGCAGACCGATGCGCAGTGTGGAAACCGGAGTCGGCGTGGGCGTTTCGCCGCCGCTGCCGGGATCGGTGGGTGGCGTGCCGGAATCGGATGAGGACGAAGAACCGCCGCAGGCGGATAACAGGCCGCCGAGCAGCACCGCGTACAACGGTAGTGCCGTGAATCGCATGATGTGAACCCCCAGATTGGTATTGGTATACCCGGGTGCACCCCATCACGCGCCTTCCTTTGCGCTTCTCCGCGAAGGCGGAGGCTGGGTATGGAACCCGGGTCGGGAGCGGGCGGGCTCCCTGAGCGCTGCTTATGCTGGATAAAGGATGTGATGATTCGGCGTCATTGAAATGACGGTTTGATGATCTGTGTTGTCCCACGGTTGTGGAACGGCGCTGGATATTGGACGCCAACATAAGATTCATCGCGGTTTGGAGGGAAACGGTATTACCTTCCATCATGGACAGCCAAGCCGTGTTACGCCTTTGCTTCGAGGTAACCGGCAAGCGCAGGTGTTCTTCTGGCCTTGCAGACATCAATTCGGAGGTTGCTACAACGTCGCTGTGGGAGCTTCACCAGCAGACGAAGCGGATCGTCACGAGGCGTAACGGTGGAACACTTCCAGGAAAGCGTCGCCGTAGGCTTCCAGTTTGCGGTCGCCGACACCGCTGACGCTGGCCATGTCACGCAGTGAGGTTGGGTGAATCGCCATCATGTCGAGCAGGGTGGCGTCGTGGAAGATCACGTAGGGCGGCACGCCGGCTTCCTCGGCCAGTTGCTTGCGGCAGGCGCGCAGGGCTTCCCAAAGCGGGCGCTCGGCGTCCGTCACCGGAACCCGCTCGGCGCGGCGGGAGCGGGTCTGGGCACGGGCCACGTCCTTGCGCAGTTGTAGCGACCGCTCACCGCGTAAATAGGGACGGCAGGCCTCGGTGAGTTGCAGGGCGCCATAGCCGGCGGCATCCACGGCGAGCAGGCCCAGCGCCACCAGTTGCCGATAAATGGCCCGCCACTGATTGGCGGAAAGCTCGCCGCCGATGTTCCAGGTGGAGACATGGTCGTGGCCGGCGGAAGCCACCTTGTCGCTGCGATTGCCCGTGAGCACATCAACCAAATGGTTGACGCCGAATCGCTGGCCGGTGCGGTAAACACAGCTGAGCGCCTTGCGCGCCACCTCGGTGGCGTCGAATGTCTGTGGCGGGTTCAGGCAGGTATCGCAGTTGCCGCAGGGTTTTTCCAGGGTTTCGCCAAAATAGTTCAGCAGCGCCTGGCGCCGGCACTGGGTCACTTCACAGAGGCCAAGCATGGCCTCCAGACGCTGATGCTCGTGGCGTTTGAACTGTTCGTTGCCCTCCGATTGCGCCAGCATTTGTTTGTGGCGGATGGCGTCTTCCAGCCCATAGGCCATCCAGGCGGTGGCGGGGGCGCCATCGCGGCCGGCCCGGCCGGTTTCCTGGTAGTAGGCTTCGATACTTTTGGGCAGATCCAGATGGGCGACAAAGCGCACATCCGGTTTATCGATGCCCATGCCGAACGCCACCGTGGCCACCATCACCAGACCATCCTCGCGCAGGAATCGCTGCTGGTGACGGGCGCGCACCTCGCCGCCGAGACCGGCGTGGTAGGGCAGGGCGGGAATGCCTTGCTGGTTGAGCCAGTCGGCGGTCTGGTCCACCTTGTTACGGGACAGGCAATAAACAATGCCGGCGTCGCCGGCGTGTTCGTTGCGGATCAGCCTTAGCAGTTGCTGGCGGGCGCTGTCCTTGCGTTCGATCCGGTACTGGATGTTGGGCCGGTCGAAGCTGGAGATAAAGTGCCGGGCGCCACCCAGATCCAGCCGTTCGGCGATCTCCTGACGAGTGCGCGGATCGGCGGTGGCGGTGAGCGCGATGCGTGGCACCTGGGGGAACTCCCGGTGCAGCAGGGACAGTTGCAGATAGTCGCTGCGGAAATCATGGCCCCACTGCGATACGCAATGCGCCTCGTCGATGGCGAATAACGCCAGCGGAGACTGGTGCAACAATTCCAGAGTGCGTGCCTGGGTCAGCCGTTCCGGCGCCACATAGAGCAGGTCGAGAGTACCGTCGCGGACCTGTTGTTCCAATTCCCTGGCGCGGCCGGCGTCCAGAGTGGAGTTGAGGAAACCGGCGCTGACGCCGAGGGCGTTGAGCGCGTCCACCTGATCCTGCATCAGCGCGATCAACGGGCTGACCACCACACCGACGCCTTCCCGCGCCAGGGCCGGGATCTGGTAACAGAGGGATTTGCCGCCGCCGGTGGGCATCAACACCAGGGCATCGCCACCGCTGACCAGGGTGTCGATAATGGCGGCCTGCTGGTTACGGAACTCGTGGTAGCCGAATACGTGCTGGAGAATCGAAAGGGGATCGCGTTGCATGGCGGGAGTATACCTGCCCGTGGGCGCGGTGACATCCGCGTGACATGTGCGCCACGCAGAATCCGGCGCGACTGTGACGAAACCGTGACGGGGAACAAAACGACAATGCAGGCATGGCGGGTTTTTCGTGAATTTTTTCTGTTGGGCTGGATCAGCTTCGGTGGTCCGGCGGCGCATGTGGGGTATTTCCACCGCCGTTTCGTCACCTCCCTGGGCTGGCTGGACGAGGACGAGTTCGCCCGTCTGCTGGCGTTGACCCAGTTTCTGCCCGGCCCGGCGTCGAGTCAGTTGGGGTTCGCCATCGGCCGCCATCGCGCCGGGCTGGCCGGGGCGGTGGCGGCGTTTCTCGGTTTTACCCTGCCGTCGTTCGGGATCATGGTGCTGGTGGCCCTGTTCGCCGCCCGGTGGGCCGGAGACGGGTTGGATGGCGTGGTACGGGGACTGAAATGGCTGGCGGTGGTGGTGGTGGCCGACGCGGTCTGGAACATGGGCCGCCGTTTTTGTCCCGATACCCTGACCCGGGGGCTGGCGCTGGCCACGGCGGTGCTGTTGTGGTGGTGGCCGGGCGTCGTCACGCAACTGCTGGCCTTGCTGCTGGCGGCGGCGATTGGCTGCGGATGGCTCAAGCGTACCGTGGAGACCATGCCGGAGGGCGGTGCGATCAGAGTGCGGCCGCTGGTGCTGTTCGCCGGACTCTGGCTGTTGTTCGCCCTGGTTGGCGGCTTCTGGCTACTGCGGGACTTTTATAGCGCCGGTGCTTTGGTGTTCGGTGGCGGCCATGTGGTATTGCCGTTGCTGCAGGGCTTCGTTGGTGACCGCATCGGCACCGACGCCTTTTTGACCGGCTACGCCGCCGCCCAGGCGGTACCCGGCCCGATGTTTTCCCTGGCCGCTTATCTGGGCGCGCTGCTGATGCCGGCGGCGCCCTGGTCCGGCGCGGCCCTGGCCACGGTGGCGATCTTCCTGCCCGGTTTCCTGTTGGTATGGGCATTGGCGGACGCCTGGCGCGGTCTGGCCAGCCGCCCGGCCATGGCCGGCGCGATCGCCGGCGTCAACGCCGCCGTGGTGGGATTGCTGCTGGCCGCCCTCTACGATCCGGTTTTTCGCTCGGCGGTGGCTGGTGGAGGGGACTTGGCGATGGTGGTGATAGGCGTCGTGCTGTTGCGCTCCGGCAAGGTGCCGCTGCTGGCGCTGGTGCTGCTGATGGTGGGGGCGGGAGTAGTGATCAGTTAACAGGGAACAGTGAATAGCGCGCGAACCAGGATAGGGGGCTTGTAGTCCGTACCCGCCTATTTGCGTAAATGCAGAAGATGAATGCTGATTTGCAAACGAAACCTTACTTCCTGGGAAAGCCCGGTCTTTGCCTTTCACTATTCCCTGTAACTGTTTTTCCCGCTTGCTTGAAAATCGGAACCGTGATTCAATCCTTTGAAAGCAGGAATCAGGATTCCGATCATGGCATACCGGGAAACCGCTCAGGTGCGGGCGCGTAAGGCGGCGCAGCGGGAGAATTTGCTGGGGACCGCTGAGATGTTGGTGCGGGAAGGGGGCTTCGCCGCCATGACCATGCAGGCGGTGGCGGAGCGCGCCGGCGTCGGTGTCGGCACGCTGTATCGCTATTTTGACAACAAGGCGACGCTGGCGGCGGAGGTGTTCCGTGTCGCCACCGAGCGGGAAGTGGAGGCCGTGGCGCGGGCGCTGTCCGGGCCGGGCGGCGCTGGTGCCCGCCTGGAGCAAGCGTTGCGGGTGTTCGCCGGTCGAGCCATGGCGGCGCCCAAGCTGGCCTGGGCGCTGATCGCCGAACCGGTGGAGCCGGAGGTGGATGCCGAACGGCTGCATTACCGGGCCATGTACGCGGCACTCTACCGGGATGTGCTGGATCACGGCGTGGCCAGTGGCGAACTGCCGCCCCAGGCCACCGCTCCCAGCGCCGCGGCGCTGGTAGGGGCGGTGGCCGAAGCTTTGGTGGGGCCACTGGCGGCGCCGCTGGCGGACGCCGCCCTGCCGGATCAGATGGTGGCCTTCTGCCTGCGGGCGGTGGGCGCCACGCCATCGCAATCGAGACAACCACAACAAAACACCACCACAGGCGCCGTTGGCGCTGGAGGTCAATCATGAATGCTCAACACGATGCTTTGAATGTGGAAGCCCTGGCCGACACCCATGAGGTGCTCAACCAGTCCGGAGATCTGCAGGATTACAACGCCTATGACTCCGACAATGCCCTGCGTGAAGCGGTGCGCCGCCACGGTGCGGGCTGGGCGGAACCGGCATTGTCCGCGCACGGTGCCAGGACCGGCAGTGCCGAGGTGATCGAGTGGGGTTTCCTGGCCAACGAAAACAAACCGCAATTCTTCTCTCACGACCGTCACGGTTACCGGGTGGATGAGGTGAAATATCACCCGGCCTATCACAACCTGATGGCGCTGGGGCTGGAGAGCGGCATCCATTCCGCGCCCTGGACCGACCCCAAGCCCGGCGCCCATGTGGCCCGGGCCGCGCGCAGCTACCTGCAGGCCCAGGCGGAAGCGGGCCATGGCTGCCCGCTGACCATGACCTTCGCGGCGGTGCCCTCGATCCGGCTGACCCCATCCCTGGCCGAGGAATGGCTGCCTAAAATCCTCAACAACGGCTATGACCCGCGCAATGTGCCGCACTATGAAAAGCAATCCCTGACCATCGGCATGGGCATGACCGAGAAGCAAGGCGGCTCCGATGTGCGGGCCAATACCACGCGCGCTTATGCGATCGGCGCTGGCGGCCCCGGCGAGGCCTACGAACTGATTGGCCACAAGTGGTTCACCTCCGCGCCCATGTGCGATGCCTTCCTGGTATTGGCGCAGACCGAAAAGGGGCTGAGCTGTTTTCTGGTGCCGCGCTGGCGGCCCGACGGCAGCAAGAATCCGATTCAAGTGCAGCGCCTGAAAAACAAGGTGGGTAACGTCTCCAACGCCTCCTCCGAGATCGAGCTGCGCGGAGCCCTGGGCTGGATGGTCGGCGAGGAAGGGCGTGGTGTGCCGGCGATCATCGAAATGGTGGCGATGACCCGCTTCGATTGCATGATCGGCTCTTCGGCGGGGCAGCGTCAGGCGGTGGCACAGGCGGTCAATCACGCCAGTGGCCGGGCCGCGTTCGGCAAGACACTGATTGACCAGCCGCTGATGCGGAATGTGCTCGCCGACCTGCAATTGGAGGTGGAAGGCTCCCTGGCCATCGCCATGCGCATGGGCGAGGCGTTGGACAACATCGCGTTGGACAGCGGCAACGAATATGAACAACTGCTGTTGCGGTTGGGGCTGCCGGCGGGTAAGTACTGGATCTGCAAGCGCACCCCGTTCCATGCCTACGAGGCCATGGAATGTCTGGGCGGCAACGGCGCCATCGAGGAGTTCATGATGGCGCGTTTGTACCGGGAAGCGCCGATCAACGCGATCTGGGAAGGGTCCGGTAATGTACAGGCGCTGGACATGCTGCGCGCTTTGGCGAAGACGCCGAAAGTGCTGGACGTGTGGTTCACGGAACTGGGTAAGGCAGCCGGCGCCGACAGCCGTCTGGACCAGGCCGTGACCGCGTTGAAAGGTGAGTTCTCCGATATGGCGGATGCGGAATACCGTGCCCGCGACATCGTCGACCGCCTGTCACTGACCATGCAGGCCAGTCAGTTGGTGGCCGCCGGCAACAGCGCAGTGGCGGAGGCTTTCATCGCCTCCCGTCTGGGGGAGCACGGTGATCGCAACTACGGCACCCTGCCTCGCGGTCTGGATCTGGATACGATCCTGCAACGGGCCGATCCCTGGAGCGAATAGGCCGACGCTGGAGACATGAAGTCAGATCTGGGTTGGGGGGCTCTTTGCCAGGTAAGGAGGGCCGCCGGGCAGCGTTCAAGGACGCGGGAGAAGCACGGTCCTGCAACGCTGCTCGCCGGCCCTCAACAAGCTCTGCAACCATTCGCTTTGACTCACTTCTCGAACTGCGGAGCCGCTGTGGGAAGCGAGCTTGCTCGCGAACTTGGCGTGCCAGCGCGGTGCATGCCGGTGAGGAACAGCCGTGGGCCTGATGGCCCCGCTTTGCGTTCCATGCTTCCCGCTCAGAGCTTGATGCGATCCAGCAATTCGAACCACAGCGCCCGGTAGGCGTGGGCCGCCGGCGTGTGTGGGGCGAATTCCGCCACCGGTGCGCGGTGATCGCCCATCTGTTCCACATGGGTGGAGTAGGGGATCCAGGTCTGCAGGCCGTTACGCATGATTGGCGGCCGTTTTACCAGCAAATCCAGATGCAGGGCCCGGCGCCGGTCCACCATGTTGTAGAACGGGATCAGCTCCAGATTCTTGAGCTTCTTGCTGTCCAGCCAATCCCGCACCTGTTCCAGCGCGCGTAGGGAAAGGTGCGTCGGGATCACCGGCACCACCAAATAATCAGCGGCGGAGAAAATACTCTCGGCCACCGGGCTCAGGGTGGGCGGGCAATCCAGCAGCATTAACTCGTAGCTTTCGCCGAACGGTGCCACCAGCTGTCGCAGCTGGCCGCGACCGGTCTCCGCCAGTTTCAGGTCGGCATTGCGCAGGCTGAGGTCAGAGGGAATGGCTTCCAGCAGCGGCCAGCGGGTTTCCCGCTTCAGGTTGCCCATGGGCTGCTTGCCTTTGAGAACCGCGCCCGCCTTGTAGCCGGTGCCATCGTCGACACCGAGATAGAAACTGGCGGCGCCCTGCGGGTCCAGGTCCCAGAGCAGAGTACGGTGCTTCCAGCGGGCCGCGTGCCAGGCCACATTGATGGCCGTGGTGGTCTTGCCCACCCCTCCTTTCAGATTATAAAAGGCGATGGTTCGCATGATCGGCACTGATAGTGATGGACGGTGTCCGGCAGGCTAGCACGAACCAGCCGGTGTGTCCCGCCATGACGGATGTGGGCCTGCTGTTGTGGAGAGGTTCCTTGTCGGGTATTCGCGCAGGGGCTTTAATCGGTGCTGGGGGCGCCGGTACCAGGAGGTACGGTGGGGGGTAAGAGTCGGTGGTCAACGTTCCAGGACACGGAGAAGCGCGGTCCTGGAACGTTGACCACCGACTCTCCACGAACTCCGAAACCGTTGTGGGGTAGTAGAGGTTGAGGGGCGATATTGTCAGGGGGCACAGGGAAAGCGATGGGGTCGCAAGGAAACACGCTGATGGAAAAACGCCATCCGGTTTTTCTCAGCACCGGGTATCCGGATCCACTGGGGGTGCGTCAGAAGGTGCTGGCGCCGCTATTGAATCAGGCGCTGATGCCTTTGGGGATGGCGGCGTTGGATGACGGCGCCGATCACATGCCGCTGGCGCAGCGTCTGATCGACGACAGCGACTATGTGGTGTTGGTTCTCGGCGGGCTTTACGGCGCTCTGTCGCCGTTAGGGCTGAGCCAGATGCACCGCGAGTTCGTCTATGCCGCCACCAAGCGCAAACCGGTGCTGGCGTTCATTCACGAAGCGCCGTCGTTGTTGCCGGAAGCGGCCCGGGAGGGATCCCGTGAGGGGGCGGTGCGGCGCGACGATTTTGCCCGTCTGCTGCAGGGCAAGACCCGTTGCCATACCTGGCGTGAGCCGGCGGATCTGGTGGAACGGCTGGCGTGGGTGTTGCCGGATTGGTTGCGAACCCATCCGGCCGCCGGCTGGGTCCGGCCCGGCACCTCCGGCGGCACCGAGGACGCGGTTTTGCGCCGGCGGCTGGCGGCCCTGGAAGCGGAGCGCGAACGCTGGCTGACGGATCAACGGCCCGCGGCGGCGGCGCTGGCCCGTGGTGGCGATCCGGTGGAACTGGAATACAGTTGCGCGGTGTATCAGGGCGGCGCCTGCAAACTGGCGCGGGGGCGCAGCCGTTGGCAATGGGAGGCGGTGTTCGGTTCGCTGGCACCGAAGATGCTGGAGGGCGCCAGCGAGGCGGTGTTGCGCAAGACGCTGGAGCAGGCGCTGGCGCGGCGCGCATTGGAGGAATTGAAACCCCGTTTTCCGGAGGCTCACGCGGTGCGCAATGTGACGCTGGCGGAACCGGTGCTGCAGCAGATCAAGGTGCAGTTACGGGCGCTGGGTTTGATCCGTCACGATGAGAGAGGGGCAGGGCCGGGTTGCTGGCGGCTCACCGCCACCGGTGATGCCGCCATGACCCAACTGCTGGCGCGGCGCCGCGAAGGGGGCTAGCGGGAAAGGCGCACCCCAAACCTTGCGGATATGAATTCAGAGGTCGCTACGAAGCCGCTGTGGGAGCTTGTCCGGGCGGCTTCGTAGTCCAGGCAGTGAGTGAACCCGGGCTCAATGCCCGGCCAGCTTCTCCTTGAGCACTTCCACCACCCGATCCAGCGGCAGCTCCTCATTGTCTTCCGCGCCCCGGCGCTTGTATTCCAGTACTCCGCGGTCCAGTCCTTTTTCCGCCACCAGAATACGGTGGGGAATGCCGAGCAGTTCGGAGTCGCTGAACTTCACGCCCACCCGCTCTTTCTCACGGTCGTCGTAGAGCACCTCGATGCCGGCCTCGGTGAGGGTCTGGTAGAGCTGTTCGGCGGTGTCCTTTTCGCGCGGGCTCTTTTTCGGGTTGAGCGGCATCAATACCACCTGGAACGGGGCAATGGCTTCGGGCCAGATGATGCCGCGCTCGTCGTGATTCTGCTCGATGGCGGCGGCCACGATGCGGCTGACGCCGATGCCGTAGCAGCCCATCGGCATGGTCACCGCCTTGCCGTTTTCGTCCAGCACGGTGGCGTTGAGGGCTTCGGAGTATTTGGTGCCGAGCTGGAAGATGTGGCCCACTTCGATGCCGCGTTTGATCACCAGGGTTCCCTGGCCATCCGGGCTTGGATCGCCGTTCACCACATTACGCAGGTCGGCCACTTCCGGCAGCGCCACATCGCGCTCCCAGTTGATATTGAAATGGTGCTTGCCGTCCTGGTTGGCGCCGGCGGCGAAGTCGCTCATCTTCGCCACGGTGCGGTCGACGATGCAGGGGATGGGCAGGTTCACCGGACCCAGGGAGCCGGGGCCGGCGCCGATGGCGGCGCGGATCTCCGCTTCCTCGGCGAAAGCCAGCGGCGCCGCCACCGCCTCCAGTTTTTCCGCTTTGACATCGTTCAGTTCATGGTCGCCACGGACCAGCAGGGCCACCAGACCACCTTCCGCTCCTTTCACCACCAGGGTCTTCACGGTCTTTTCGATGGGCAGGTCGAATTGCGCCACCAGTTGCTCGATGGTTTTGGCGTCGGGGGTGTCCACCAGCGTCATTTCGGCGCCGGGAGCCGGCCGCTCGCCGGCGGGGGCCAGCGCTTCGGCCAGCTCCACGTTGGCGGCGTAGTCGGAGGTGTCGGAGAACGCGATGTCGTCCTCGCCGGAGGCCGCCAGCACATGGAACTCATGGCTGGCGGCGCCGCCGATGGAGCCGGTGTCCGCTTCCACCGGGCGATAGTCCAGCCCCAGGCGGTCGAAGATCGCGCAGTAGGCGCGATGCATGTCCTGGTAGGTCTCGGCCAGCGATTCCGCGTTCAGGTGGAAGGAATAGGCGTCCTTCATGGTGAACTCCCGCGAGCGCATGACGCCGAAGCGCGGGCGGATCTCGTCGCGGAATTTGGTCTGGATCTGATAGAAGTTGAGCGGCAGTTGCTTGTAGCTGTGGATCTCGTTGCGCGCCAGATCGGTGATCACTTCCTCATGGGTGGGACCCAGACAGAAGCCGTTGTCGTGGCGGTCGGTGATGCGCAGCAATTCGGGGCCGTAGGCGCTGTCACGGCCGGATTCCTGCCACAGCTCGATCGGCTGCACCACCGGCATCAGTACTTCCTGGGCGCCGGCCCGTTCCATTTCCTCGCGCACGATCCGCTCCACCTTGCGCAGCACGCGCAGGCCGCTGGGCAGCCAGGTATAGAGGCCGGATGCCAGCTTGCGGATCATGCCCGCGCGCAGCATCAACTGGTGACTGATGACCACCGCGTCGGCGGGGGTTTCCTTGACGGTGGCAAGCAAATAGCGGGAAGTACGCATAGTTTGTACGAATCCGGATCCAATGAAAGGCGATTGACGGTGCCGAAGCGTTAAGTGGGCTATTCTACATAGTCGGCCCGGCGCTGACACCGGTACGCTTCCCGTCAAAGCGGGCCTCTGGCACCATTTGCCAATCGCCGACTGAAGAAAGAAGGAAAACAACAGTGCTGAGCGCGCAGGAAGTACAGACCATTATGTACAACGGCTTGCCTTCGGCGGCCGATACCGCTTTGCAGGTGGAGTGGGTGGAAGGGAACCGGGCCCGAGTGCGTTATCCGTTTAAGCCGTCCATGATCCGCCCCGGCGGCACCATTTCCGGCCCGACCATGATGGGGTTGGCGGATTCCGCCATGTACGCGGTGATTCTGGGCCGGCTCGGGGCGCTGGAAATGGCGGTGACGCAAAACCTGAATATCAACTTTCTCAGCAAGCCGGCGCCGGTGGACATGATCGCCGACGCCGAGATCATCCGGCTGGGACGGCGCTCGGCGGTACTGGAAGTGCGTCTCTACAGCGTCGACAGCGATGACATGGTGGCCCATGTCACCGGCATCTACGCACTGCCGGCGACTACCTGAACTCCTTTTCCCAGATCAGATCGAGGGCCTGGCTCTTGCTGCTGGACTGGGCTTCCAGGTGCAGTTGCCGGGTCAGGGTGTAACGCAGCATCACCGTGGAGATGGCGTCGAAGATTCCCACGGCGTAGGTCAGGTACAGGCGCTCGGAGATTTGTTTGCCGAGCATCAGCGCGGCGTCCTCGGCGCCACCCCAGTCGCTGCCGATGGTGACTTCATCCAGCCCCAGGGTTTCACTGAGTTTTCTTGTCACGCCGCTACCCTGCAGGCCGTAAATCGCCAGTGCCTGGGCCACCATGGCGGCATCGCTTTGATTCGCGTTGCTGAGCCCGCGGCCGGTGAGCAGGTAGGACATCGCCTCGCTCTCCTCCAGGGTTGGATCGGAGAAGATCAGCGCCTTCGGCTGCTGCAGGGTGCCGCTGATACGCACCCCCACCACCAGGCTTTCACTGGGAATCTTGCGGATGGCGAGGATATCCAGGCCCGGGTTCTCCGGCGGCCCCTGGAACATCAGGCGGCCGTTGTCGATGGCCAGGTTCTGGCCGTAGGCGCGGTAACGGCCTTCCTTGATGGTCAGGTTGCCGTTGAGCTGGGCCGGTTGATCCACCTTCTGACTCACTCGCAGATCGCCGCCCAGGGTGGCGGTGAGACCGAAGCCCTCGAAGCTGACCTTGTCGCCCAGTACCACGTCCACCGACATGGCGAAGGGCAGCGGCGCACGGTCCTCGGTCTCGGCGTCGATAATCACCTGGTCCGCACTCACCGACACAGCGCTTTCCGGTAGTTCGCGGGGCTCAAGGTGAGCCTCGGGCACGGTCAGGGTGCCGTCCAGGGTGAGATCCTGACCGTTGCCCTGAAGCCGCAGGGCCGGGCTGACCCAGACCTTGGCGTCCGGGCGGTTGGCCACCTGCAGGCGCTCGCCATCGATGTTGAGCGTGACCGCCAGCGGCGACACCTCCGGTCGCCACTCGCCGTCCAGGGTCAGGGTGCCTTCGCCGAACCGGGCGCGCCCGTCCAGGCGCAACCCGGCGGCATCGCCGGCGGCGGTAAAGGTGATCTCCTCCATGGCGATCCCCAGTTCCGGCACACTGGCGCGGCCGCCGGTGAGATCGATCTGGCCGCTTAATCGTGGCGCGTCCTGTGTGCCACTGAGGTTCAATTCGCCACGGACGGCGCCGTTCAGCTCGCCGATTTGCGGGATCAGGGCGGCGAAGTCATCGAGTTTGGGAATATCCAGACGCAGCCGGCCGTCAACCGGAGCCGCCGCGCTCAGGCGAGTGTTCAGCTCCGCGTCCAGGGAGCCGTGTCCGGCCACCACCAGGGCCAGTTGGCTGGCCAGACTGCCTTGTTGGAGGGTGCCGTCGAGACGGGCGGTATCCAGGTCGAAGACATGGTCCTGTCCGACATCGCGCACGGTCAGCCGGGTGTGGTCGGCGCTCAGGGTCCATTCTCCGTTGGCGGCGGCCAGGGTGCCGGAGAAGCGGCTGTCCAGGTTGATCTCGCCGGCCAGACTGAGCTGGTCGCCGAGCCAGGGATTCAACAGCGTCAGCGGCAAGCGCGCCAGCCGGGCTTCGGCGTTGAAGCGGCCGCCGTCGCCATGTTCACCGCCGAGGCAGAGACGGCCCTCGCCACTTTGGCGCTGCAGGCACAGTGTTTCCAACTGCTGCCGGGCGGCGCTGACGCTGAACGGCGCCGGCGTATCCAGCGCCCAGTTGCCGGCACGCGGTTCACCGAGCCGCCACTGCTCGACCCGGCCGTGCCAGCGCCAGTCCTGGCTCAGCGCCGCCTGCAGGGCAAGTTCCAGCTCGGCGGCATCCTGGTGGGCGGCGATTGTCACCCTGTGATTCGAGCGGGTGCCCTGAACCGCCAGCGTCACTTGCTCCAGGCGTTGCTCGGCGCCCTGACTCACCGGGCCCAGGGTCACGTTCAGGCTTTGCTGGCCGTTGCCGGGCGTCAGGTTGTTGAAACGGGCATCAAGGCGGGGCAACTGCCAATCTTCCCAGGCCAGTTGCTGGCCACTCAGTTCACCGCTGAGCAGCGGGTTTTCCAAGGTGCCGGCCAGCCGCCAGCGCAAATCAAGGGCGCCGCGGGCCGGACCTTGCCACGCTGACAAATCCGCCACCGCGGCGGTTCCCGCCAGCGCCAGCCGTTCCCCCACCTTGCCTTCGGCGGTGATCCGGTCCTGGCCCCAGCGGCCATTCAGCGTCAGGCTCAGATCGCCGCCGGCGGGCTGGCTGGCCTTGCCGGTCAGAGAAACCGGTTTCTTTTGCAGGGTGCCGGTGAGGGACAAAGGGTCCACGCTGACGCGCCAATCGTCATCACGCCAGTGTCCTTTGCTCTGGGCGCGCAGGGTCAGATTGCCGGGCCAGTCCGGCGCCACCAGCGCCGGGTCGAGGGCGTCGCCATTGACGTTGAGGTCCCAGGCCAGACCCTTCTCATAGGACAGATTGCCGGTGGCATTGAGACGTTGGCCGGCGCCTTCCAGATGCAATTGCTTCAAGGCCATGGACCGGGTGCTGGCGGTGGCGTCCAGATTCAGCTTGAGCGGGTGGCCGTCCGCTTCCAGGTCGGCTTGGCCCTGGATTTGGAGGGCATCGAGGGAGCCCACGGTGGTCAGTTTGCCGGCGCCCAGCTGCACCGGTACGGGAGTGTCCACCGGCAGTGCCTGGGCCGGCCATTCATGGATCAGATCCAGATTCAGGGTGTGATCCCGCCAGGCGAGGCTGCCGTTAGTGCTCAGCGTCAGAGGCGCGCTGAGGTCGTGGCTGAAGTTCAGTTTGTCCAGGTCGCCACGGAAAATCAGCCGGCCACCCAGCCCAGGCGCGCCATCGTCTTCCGCGGCGGGGCGGCGCCAGAGCAGATCGCCCTGGGCCGGAAAGGGCGCGTGCAGGTTACCGGAGAGGCTGGCGTCCAGACGGGTATCGGCCACGGTGAGCGCGATCCGGGGCAGGTTCAGGCGTTGCCAGGCGGCCCATTGCTGCCCTTCCAGATCCTGCAATTGCAGGTCGATGGCGCCTTCCAGAATCAGCTCGTTCAACGAGAAGGTATCGATGCGCACGCCCAGGGGCAGGGCGATGCTCTCGGGCGGGGTGAACGGCGTGTCATCCGGTGTCTGGTCTGGCGGCGATGGCGGCACATGCACCCTTACCCGGTCGGCGTGCAGTTCGCCCAGATACAGCCAGCCACGCAAGGCTTCCAGCGGCGCCAGCGACAGGCGCAGCTGGTGAAGGTCCACCACCAGCTCATCCTGGCGGTATTGCAAATGCGCCACTTGCGCGCCGCTGAGCAAATTGCCTTGCCAGTCCTCAATGGTGAGTTCGCCGGGCAATACCGGTTTGACCCGCTCCAGTACCCAAAGATTGCCGGCCCGGGAGGCGAGCAGTCCGTAGACGCCGGCTATCAACAGTAGCAGCAGCAGGATTACAACCAGAAGAGCGATTTTCAAGCCGCGCCAGCGCTTCACAGGTCCGGCCCCATACTCAGGTGCAGCCGCCAGGTGTCGCCGCCGCTGAGGCCGCGGGCCAGATCCAGACGGATTGGTCCCAGCGGCGAGCGCCAGCGCACGCCGAAGCCGGCGCTGCGTTCCACGTCATAGTCGTTGAAGTCATTGAAGGCGTTGCCGGCGTCGGAGAACACCGCCAGGCTCCACTGCCGGCTGATCGGGCGATCGTATTCGACACTGGTCACCAGCAGGTGGCGACCGCCGATGACCTCGTCATCATCATTGGTGGGCCCCAGGGATTCGTAGGCGAAGCCGCGCACGCTGGAGTCACCGCCGGCGAAAAAACGCAACGAGGCAGGCAGGTTGCGGACGTTATCGATTTCGGTGTAACCGACCTCGGCGCGGGTCAGCAGACGGCCCTTGCCCAGCGGCACGACCAGCTTGGCCCAGCTGTCCGCCTGCACGAAGCTGGATGACGACGCCAGCGACTCATGGGCGCCGCGCACCTTGACTCCCAGCCGCCAACCCCAGCGCGGGTAGATCGGATCATCGGAGTGAACGCGGCTGATCTGGATACCGGGCATGATCAGTTCGATGTGATCGGCCTGGTCGGCCACGTCGAAGTTCTCTTGCAGATATTCCAGCGAAGTGGTGACCACCCACTTCGACGGCAACTCGCGAATGTAGTCGACCCCGGTACTGATCGTCTCACTTTCGCGGGTGTCGGTGATTTCGTTCAGGTAGCGGGTGTGCAGATCCAGCCGTTCGGTATTGGGATCGCGCAGGGGAATCTGGTAGTTGGCGCCGACCCCCTGACGCAAGTCGGACAGCTCGGTTTCCGCCCGGGCACGATGACCGGCGCTGTTGATGCGCCGATTCTCGATCCCCAGCCGCAGCCGCGGCCCGGTATCGGTGCTGACCCCGACCCCGGTGAGTAGCGCCCAGCGGTTGCGCATGGTCAGATTGATACCGACATCGATGGTTTTGCTGTCGGCGTTGACTTTGCTGCGTTCCAACCGCGCGGCGCTGAAATAACTGGTGCCCATATAAGCCTGTTGGGTCGCCAGCAAGCGCTCGTTATTGAACGGCTCGCCACTGGCGAAACGCAGATAGGCGTTGACCAGACGCGGGTCCAGAGGAACCTCGTTGATGATGATCTCGCCCACGCTGTAGCGTGGGCCGCTGTCCACCACCATTACCACCCTGGCCCGATGCCGGGCGCGGTCCACTTCCAGGCGATGGGTGGACAGACTGCCCTCGGCGTAGCCGCGATCGATCAGTAACTGTTGCAGCCGTCGTTTCAATGCTTCGTAGCGGTCGTGGCGCAACGGATCGCCGGGGGACAGGCTGGCCTTGTCGATGGCGTTCTGAAAGGCGGGATCCTGTTGCGCCTCGCCATTGAAAGTGATCGACAGGGTTTCCACCTTGGTGCGGGGCCCGGGGGTGATGGTGAGCGTAACGCCGAAACAGGCGTCGCCGGTGGCGTCCCGCCATTGCGGCACAATGTCCGGCTGGTAATACCCCAGTGCCTGCATCGCCTCCTCTGACCGGTTGCGAACCTGGCGCAGAATCAGCGCCTTCTGGCCGGGACCCGGCTGACAGGCGGCATCGTCCAGACCCACCAGTACGCGCACGTTGTCGCGCACCTCATCACGCAGGTCGCCCTTGATGGTCAGCACTGGCTCTTTGTCCGCCGCCCGGGCCGGGGCGTTGACGGTAAAAGCCAGCACCAGGGGCAGTCCGGAGAGCAGGGCGCGGAGCGCAAGGGGCCGGCGGCGGCGTTCGGTCCTCATAGCACAATGACAACTCGGCGGTCAGACAACGGGCAACCGGTTTGGTCGTGGTTGGGGCAAGGCGTGCGCGTGATGGCATCCCGGCGGCGGCAAACTCTATCCCTGATCATGATGATGCTACTTCGGTTTCGCCCCTTGCTTGGCCTGGACGGTGGCGCCAGACCCTGACTCTGGAAAGACTACTGGAGGAGTTTAGCGGAAAGCCAGTGGAAGCAGGATTGTTTCACATTTGGGCAGGACGCTGGACGCCGGACGCTATAGAAAACCGGGTCGTAGAGCATTGCGGATATAGATACGCGTTTTAAGTACTTGTGAGGGGCTGTGGGCCCGGTTCTTCACCTTTTGGCGTCCAGCCGTCACGGCCGTTCCCGTTCGTATTGCACCGGGCTGGGACGTTTCTTCAGACGCCGCTGCAAGGTACGCCGATGAATGCCGAGCGCGGCGGCGGCGTGGGAGATGTTGCCGCCGTGGGCGTCCAGTACCCGCTGGATATGCTCCCATTCCAGCCGCTGCAATGATGGCGGCGAGTCCGGCAGGGACTCCATTTGCGCCGGGTCGCGTCGCAGCGCGTCGAGAATATCGCCGGCCCCGGCGGGCTTGGTCAGATAATTATGGGCGCCGCGGCGGGTGGCGGCCACGGCGGCGGCAATGCTGCCGTAGCCGGTCAGCACCAGAATCCGGCATTGGGGGAAATGCGTCAGTAACGGGGCGATCAGATCGAGCCCGTTGTCGACGCCCAGATTCTGATCCAGCACCGCCGCGTCCAGGGTGGGCAGGGAGGCCATGCACTGACGCGCCTGCTCGGCATCGGCGGCCAGGGTCACGCTCAGGCCGTGGCGTTCCAGCGCCCGGCGGGTCTGTGTCGCCAGTAACTCGTCATCTTCCACCAGCAGCAGGGTTTCAAGCGCCATAACCACTCCAGCGAATGCGGGCCTGGGTCCATTGTCGGCTGAATTCCATCTCCAGCCGCGCGTCCAGGTTTTCCAGGGTACTCTCCACCAGTGCCAGGCCGATGCCCATCCCCTCGCGGCCGGGACGCTCCGGATGATCCGGTCCGTCGTCGCTGATCTGCAGGAGCCACCCCTCCGGCGCCGTGTCCAACTGAATCGCCAGCGTACCGGCTCCGGCGTCGATGGCGTTGTAGCCGAGATTGGCAAGCACCCGGAACCAGTCGCTGGCTTGTCTGAGCACGGCGTGGTCGGGGCCCTGATGCCGGATCTCCAGGGTGGGTTGCAGATGTCTCAGGTGCAGGCGCAAGCGGTCGATCAGGGCGGGGAACGCGATGTCCTCGGGAACGTCATGGTGGTCGGCCCGGCGCAGCTTGCCGGCTACCTGCCGGGCCAATGCGTGGATTTGCTCCAGGTCGGCGCGGGTGGTGTCGGACAACCCGGGCTCCTGCAAGGCGTTATCGCTGATCATCACCAGGCTGCTCAACGGCGTGTTGAGTTCGTGGGCCTGGTGGGCCAGTGTCGCCGCCACCTGGTACATGCGCTCGCGGCGTCCGGCCAGTTCCATGGCCTTGTCCTGCTGACGCTGCTGTTGCCGGGTCAATGCCTGGATCACCTGACCAAGGATGGAAAGCGTCACCGCCAGCGCGGCGAAGGCCACCGCCATGCCGATATTGTGCAGGGCGCTCAGTTCCCGGGTGAGAGCGTGCAGCGCGGTATGGGGGGCGGGCATGTGGTGCCACTGGCTCACCGTCATATAACCGGTCAGGGCGAGAATCAGCACCAGACCGTTGGCCATGGGGGGCAGAGTCATGCCAGCCATCAAGACCGGTACCAGCAGGTAAAAGGTCATCGGGTTGCTGGCACCGCCGAACAGTTGCACCACGGCGAGAAACAGCATCACGTCCATGGCCAGCTCCACCGCCAGCAGACGTTGCTGAGGGCGGGGATCCAGGTTCAATGTCAGCAGGGTCAGCAGATTGGGCAGCAGCAACGCGCCCAGCCACAGCAGTGGCGTGAGTGACAACGGCACCAGCGCTGAAAACTGGCGCAATACCAGCAGCGCCAGGGCAAGGGCGATTACCAGCACCGCCCGCAGCCAGAGCATGCGGCGGCGCCAGACTACGTAGGGAGGCAATCCGGTCATGGTCGGGATTGTACCTGGGCCGGCGTCGAGGAGGTGCGGCTTTTTGCCACCGCCCTTCCTGGCGGTGGCCCTCCGGGCCGTCGTTGGCACGACGTCGTGAATCGTTCCGGACGATTCTTTTTGCCACCGCGATCTCTGGCGGTGGCCTTCCGGGCCGGCTTGATCAAACCCGGCTACGAAGCCGCTGTGGGAGCTTGCCCTGCAAGCGAATGTCCCGCGCCGGGAGGCCAATGCGCCGGCAGGGCAAGCTCCTGCGGCGGCCTTGTGGCGACCTCTCAGCCGCCGGCCTGTTCCAGCACGGCGATGTAGTCGTCGTTCTTGCCGTGGCCGCGCATCACCTCGATCAGGGTGCGGCCCTTGTCATCCCGGGCGCGCAGGTCTCGGCCCTGTTCGATAAAGAAGGCCAGGAAACGCTCGAAGTCCTCCACGCGCAGGGCGCGATAGGCGCGAATCAGCACATGAAAATCGGCGTTTTCGCCTTCCTCGGGAGGCAGGTCCAGAAACAGTCTGATTTGTTCATCGGTCATCGGTTCGCCGATGACTTTGCGTTTGTCCTTGCGTTCAGCCATGTCGTGTCACCTTGGGAATGCTTAGCTCCGGGGGCGGGGGATTATAGGGGGTTGTGCGGCGACTCGCATCTGCTGTGCGGAACGGGCGGGAAGGGGAGGGAGAAAGCCTGGCCGCGAGGTGCTCCCGGCCAGGCCAGCGGATCAGCCCGCCATATCCTTGAGCTTTTTCAACGGACGGATTTTTACCACGGTGCGGGCCGGTTTGGCCGCGAAGGTGGTTTCCTGACCGGTGAAAGGGTTGATGCCCTTGCGGGCCTTGGTCGCCGGTTTCTTCTGGGTGACGACTTTGATCAGACCCGGCAGAGTGAACTGGCCAGCGCCGCGCTTCTTCAGATGACCTTCCATGACCACGGCCAGCTCATCAAAGACGGCATTGACGTCTTTTTTGGTGAGACCGGTGGTTTCACTGATCTGAGTAACGATTTGGGTTTTGGTCATCGGCTCGGCGATGGCTTTCACGGCTCGGGCCTTGGGAGTGGAGCTGGCGGTTTTCTTCACCGCTTTTTTCTTTGCAGCCATAGGATCGTTTACCCCTGTGTTTGATGACTTCCTGGAGAAGGTTGTTTAGTTGCTTCCCTGTCAGGGTACCCCTGGACTGCCTGACTCAGAGGCACGACTGAGCTGGTGCGCAGTCAGTTATATGCCAACGTTTCCCGACGTACAAGGCGTCCAGTACCTATTTTTTGCGGTGTTTGGCGTGCTTTGGCGGCTTTTTACAGATTCACGGCAACACCGGCACCGAAATTGGGCGACGGTGAAGCGGGTACCCGGCTTTCCGGCAAACCCGCCGGATGGTCCCTCGCGCGCCGGATGGCATGGCCCGGCCGCCGCTGAATCGCTATACTAGGCCGCCTTTTTCGGGCCCTGCCGGTGATGGGCCGGGACCGGCCAAAACGAACTCAAGACTGGACTGTGGACATGCGAAGCCATTATTGCGGTGATTTGCGGGCCTCCCATGATGGGGAGACGGTGGAACTGTGCGGCTGGGTACATCGCCGTCGCGATCACGGCGGGGTTATTTTCCTGGACGTGCGTGACCGCACTGGTCTGGTGCAGGTGGTGTTCGATCCCGACACGGTGGACGCTTTTGCCCTGGCCGACAAAGTTCGTGGCGAATACGTGCTGAAAATCACCGGCCGGGTGCGGCTGCGTGACGAAGCGGTGCGTAATCCGCGCATGGCCACCGGCGATATTGAAGTGCTGGGCAAGGCGCTGACCATTCTCAACGAAGCGCAGACGCCGCCGTTCGAACTGGACGAGTATTCCGCCGCTGGTGAGGAAGTGCGGTTGAAATACCGCTATCTGGATCTGCGCCGACCGGAAGCCCTGCAGCGTTTCCAGTTCCGTTCCCGGCTGACGCACGCGGTGCGCGCTTTCCTGGAAAAGGAAGGTTTCATGGACGTGGAAACCCCGGTGCTGACCCGGGCCACGCCGGAGGGGGCGCGGGATTATCTGGTGCCCAGCCGTACCCATGCCGGCAGCTTCTTCGCGCTGCCGCAGTCCCCGCAGCTGTTCAAGCAGTTGCTGATGGTGGCCGGTTTCGACCGCTACTATCAGATCGCCAAGTGCTTCCGCGACGAGGACCTGCGCGCCGACCGTCAACCGGAATTCACCCAGATCGACCTGGAAGCCTCCTTCGTCGAGGAAGAAGACATCATGGGCGTGGCCGAGCGCATGGCCCGTACCCTGTTCCGTGAGTTGCTGGATGTGGAGTTGCCCGAGTTTCCGCGCATGACGTTCGCCGAGGCGATGAGCCGCTATGGTTCCGACAAGCCGGATCTGCGCGTACCGATGGAATTGGTGGATATCGCCGATCTGATGGACGGCGTGGAGTTCAAGGTGTTCGCCGGCCCGGCCAAGGATCCCAAAGGCCGGGTAGTGGCGCTGAAAGTGCCTGGTGGCGCCGATCTGTCCCGCAAGGAAATCGACGAATACACCAAGTTCGTCGGTATCTACGGCGCCAAGGGGCTGGCCTATGTGAAGGTCAACGACCTGGCCGCCGGCGCCGAAGGGCTGCAATCCCCGATTCTCAAATTCCTCACCGAGGACGCCATCAAGGGCATCCTGGAACGGACCGGGGCGGCCACTGGCGACCTGATCTTCTTCGGTGCCGACAAGGCCAAAGTCGTCAATGAAGCGATGGGGGCGTTGCGGGTCAAGGTCGGTCATGAGCGTGGTCTGGCCGAGGGCGACTGGAAACCGCTGTGGGTGGTGGACTTCCCCATGTTCGAGGAAGAAGACGGCCGCTATTATGCGCTGCACCATCCGTTCACCATGCCCAAGTGCGACCCCGGAGAACTGAAGAGCAACCCGGAAGGCGCGCTGTCGCGGGCCTACGATATGGTGCTCAATGGCACCGAACTGGGCGGCGGTTCCATCCGTATTCATCGCCCGGATATGCAGCAGACCGTGTTCGAGGCGCTGGGTATCGACGAACAGGAAGCACGGGAGAAATTCGGTTTCCTGCTCGACGCGCTGAAATACGGTGCACCGCCCCACGGCGGTCTGGCCTTCGGCCTGGACCGCATGGTGATGCTGATGACTGGCAGCGACTCGATTCGTGAAGTGATTGCGTTCCCGAAAACCCAGACCGCGGCCTGCCTGATGACCAATGCGCCTTCTCCGGTGGACAATCAGCAGCTGCGTGAAGTGGGCATCAGCGTTCGCAAGGCGGACAGCTGAAAGAACAACACAGGAATATTAAGGAAAGGGGGCCTCAATGGCAGGTCATAGTAAATGGGCCAATATCAAACACCGCAAGGCGGCTCAGGACGCCAAGCGCGGTAAGATCTTCACCAAGCTGATTCGCGAGATCACCGTGGCCGCCCGCATGGGCGGCGGCGAGATCAACGATAACCCGCGTCTGCGGGCGGCGGTGGACAAGGCGCTGACCAACAATATGACCCGGGACACCATCGACCGGGCGATCAAACGTGGCGCCGGCGGTGACGACAGCGCCAACATGGAAGAGATCACCTACGAAGGTTACGGCAAGGGTGGCGTGGCGGTGCTGGTGGAAACCATGACCGACAACGTCAATCGCACCGTGGCCGAAGTGCGTCATGCCTTCTCCAAGTTTGGTGGCAATCTTGGTACCAGCGGTTCGGTGGCGTTTCTGTTCACCAAGCGCGGCGAAATCTTCTTCGAGCCCGGCGTGGACGAAGAAAAGCTGATGGAACTGGCTCTGGAAGCCGGCGCCGAGGACGTGGAAGAAAACGACGACGGCAGTTTCCTGGTGGTGACCGCTCCGGATCGCAGCTTCGGTGACGTGGTCGACGCGCTTAAGGCGGGCGGCCTGGAGCCGGTGGATGCCGAGGTCACCATGCATCCATCCACCAGTGCGGAGATGGACGCCGACACCGCCGAGACCGTGGGCAAGATGGTCGACCACCTGGAAGATCTGGACGACGTACAGAACGTCTATACCAACGCTGAGTGGCCGCAACAGGAATAAACGATATCGCGGTCCTATCCATGGGAAGGGCCATGCGGGAAAGGATCGCGATACTGGACATAAGAACAGCGGAAAGGTTATATGAGGCAGGTAAACGGCTACCTGCCTTTTTATTATGAGAATCGGCTGGACTCTATGACCATTTTGCTCGGTATCGACCCAGGCTCCCGGCACACCGGCTACGGTGTCATCGAGCAACAGGGTAATCGCAGCCGCGCTTTGACCTTCGGTACCATCAGTACCAGCGGTGAGGATATCGCGCCGCGCCTGGGACAGATTTTCACCGGGCTGACCGAACTGCTGACACGCTTTCAGCCGGCGGAAATCAGCATTGAGAAGGTGTTCATGGCACGCAACGCGGATTCCGCGCTGAAGCTGGGTCAGGCCCGGGGCGCCGCGCTGGCGGCTCTGGTGCAAAGTGGCGCGCCAATATTCGAGTACTCCGCCCGCCAGGTGAAACAGGCGGTGGTGGGGCGTGGCGGCGCCGAGAAGGTTCAGGTGGCGGAAATGGTCCGGCATTTGCTGGGTTTGGACAAACGCCCGCAGGCGGATGCCGCCGATGCTCTGGCCATCGCCCTGTGTCATGCGCACATGCGCGTATCGCTGGCACGCATCGCCGGTGCCAGCGCGGTACGACGAAGACGGATACGATGATCGGACAACTCAAAGGACAACTGCTGGACAAACGCCCGCCCTGGCTGCTGCTGGATGTGGGCGGTGTCGGCTACGAAGTGGAAGCGCCGATGACGGTGTTCTATGACTTGCCGGAAGTCGGGGCCTCGTTGACGCTGCATACTCATTTCGTGGTGCGTGAGGACGCCCAGCTGCTGTACGGCTTCAACAGCCGTTATGAGCGCGAACTGTTCCGCAGCCTGATCAAGGTAAATGGTGTCGGTCCGAAAATGGCGCTGGCGATTCTTTCCGGCATTGAAGCGGATCGGCTGGCCGCCTGTATCCGTGATCAGGACACCAGCTCCCTGGTGAAGGTGCCGGGTATCGGCAAGAAAACCGCCGAGCGTCTGGTTATCGAGATGTCCGATCGCCTGGACAAGCTGGAAGGCGCGCCGGCGATGCCGCCGGGACTGGTGTCCCAGAGCGGCGCCAATGGCGTTCGTGACGACGCGGTGGCGGCGCTGGAAGCCCTGGGCTATCGCAACAAGGACGCGGTGGCGGCGGTGGCCCGCGCGGCGGAGGCCGGGGAGGAGACCAGCGAAGGTCTTATTCGCCGGGCTCTGCGGGGGCTGGCAAAGTGATGTCCTGTAAAGAGTGATGCCCCCGCACCATCAAGGCCGATGCTCTGGCTCTATTGCTCTATTAAAGAAGGTGTAATGTCACCATGGACAACGATCGCCTGATTTCCTCCAGCGCTTCGGACCCCCGGGAAGAGCAGCATGACCGGGCGATCCGGCCCGCCAATCTGGCCGATTACAACGGGCAGCCCAAGGTGCGGGAGCGGCTGGAAATTTTCATCGACGCCGCCCGCGGGCGCGGCGAGACGCTTGATCACACCTTGATTTTCGGACCGCCCGGGCTGGGGAAGACCACGCTGGCCCATATCATCGCCCGGGAAATGGGCTCGGAATTGAAATCCACCTCCGGCCCGGTGCTGGAAAAAGCCGGGGATCTGGCCGCCATCCTCACCAATCTGGAAGAGGGCGATGTGCTGTTCGTGGATGAGATTCACCGCCTGTCGCCGGTGGTGGAAGAGATCCTCTATCCCGCCATGGAAGACTTCCAGTTGGACATCATGATCGGCGAAGGGCCGGCGGCCCGTTCCATCAAACTGGATCTGCCGCCATTCACCCTGGTTGGCGCCACCACTCGCGCCGGCCTGCTTACCGCGCCGTTACGTGACCGCTTCGGTATCGTGCAGCGGCTGGAATTCTATAACGTCGACGACCTGTCCCGTATCGTCGCCCGCTCCTGCGACATCCTTGCCATTCCCGTGGATGAAAGTGGTGCCCGGGAAGTGGCGCGCCGCGCCCGGGGCACGCCGCGGATCGCCAACCGGCTGCTGCGCCGGGTGCGGGACTATGCCGAGGTAAAAGGCGATGGCCGCATCGTCGGGCCGGTAGCGGAGGCGGCGCTGGATATGCTGGAGGTGGACAGCCACGGTCTGGATGGCACCGACCGGCGGTTGCTGAACATGATGATGCATAAGTTTGACGGTGGGCCAGTGGGGCTGGACTCGTTGGCGGCGGCCCTCAACGAGGACGCCGGAACCCTTGAGGAAGTGGTGGAACCCTATCTGATTCAACAGGGTTTCATACAGCGCACCTCGCGGGGCCGGCAGGTGACCAATCACGCCTGGCGCCACTTCGGGCTGCGCCGTCCTGGGAGTGATGGAGATTTGTTTAATGACTGAAAAATCTTCGACGGATCAGGACTTTGTCCTACCGGTGCGGGTCTATATCGAAGACACTGACGCCGGCGGTATCGTCTATTACGTGAACTATCTGAAATTCATGGAACGGGCCCGTACCGAATATTTGCGCTCCCTGGGCTACCAGCATTACGGGTTGTCCGAGGAGAATTATCAGTTCGTGGTGCATTCCTGCCAGGTGCGCTACCACAGTCCGGCGCGTATCGATGACGCCCTTGGTGTCAGCGCCGGACTGCGCCACCTGGGGAAGGCGACGCTGCTGTTCGCCCAGCAGGTGCGCCGCGGAGATCAGCTTCTGTGTGAAGCGGAAATCAAAATAGCCTGCGTCAGTGCCGACGGTATTCGCCCGAAAGCGTTGCCGGCGCCCCTGTACCAAAGATTCAAGGCCGAATATCGAGGAGAACGGGCCAATGATTGAAGTCTCCGACATGTCCATTGCCTCCCTGGTGCTGCATGCCGGGCCGGTGGTGAAGGCGGTAATGCTGGTGCTGCTGTTCGCCTCCCTGTTCTCCTGGTATGTGATCGTTACCCGCTATCGGGTATTGAGCCGGGCGCGCAAAGCGGGGCAGGCGTTCGAGGAAAAATTCTGGTCCGGCGGTGATCTGGCCAGCCTGTATAACCAGGTGCGCAAGAAATCCAATCCGGACTCTGGCACCGAGGCGATTTTCCGCGCCGGGTTCCAGGAATTCGTGCGGTTGTCGAAGACTTCCCGGGACAGTGACGCGGTGATGGACGGTGCCCAGAGGGCCATGCGCGTGGCGCTGCAGCGGGAAGAGGCGAGGCTGTCCCGTTATCTGCCATTCCTGGCGTCGGTGGGTTCCACCAGTCCTTACATCGGCCTGTTCGGCACGGTGTGGGGCATCATGCATTCTTTCCGCGCCCTGGCCAATGTGACCCAGGCCACGCTCAGCGTGGTGGCGCCGGGTATCGCCGAGGCGCTGGTGGCTACCGCCATTGGCCTGTTCGCGGCGATTCCGGCGGTGATGGCTTACAACCGCTACGCTTCTCTGTCTGACTCCCTGGTGGGCAACTGCGAAATGTTCGCCGAGGAGTTTTCCGCCGTTCTCCACCGTCAGGCCCATAGCCGGGAGGAGTAGATCGTGGCCCGATACCGACCTTCTTCAGGTATGCGCAGGCATACTCCGCGGAAGCTGGCCGCGGAGATGAACGTGGTGCCTTACATCGACGTGATGCTGGTGCTGCTGGTGATCTTCATGGCCACCGCGCCGATGATGACCCAGGGGGTCTCCGTGGACCTGCCCCAGGCCAACAGCGCGCCGCTGCCGACGGAAAATGACGAGCCGGTGATGATCGCGGTGGCCGCCGATGGCGGTTACTACATTAATGTCGGCGACGACAGTGAAGCCGCCACTGACCTGGAAGCCTTGACCCAGCGGGTCACCGCCATTCACAACGAGAAACCGGAAACCTTGTTCCTGGTGCGCGGTGATCAGAACGTGCCCTATGGCAAGGTAGTGGTACTGATGTCGGAGCTGCAAAGCGCCGGTGTCACCAAGCTGGGCCTGGTGACCGACCCAGCGGAGTTGCCATGAGTGACCGTGGGGTAGGCGCGGGGCTGTCCCTGTTCCTGCACCTGTTGGTGCTGGGAATGGTGCTGTTTACCTGGACCTCCGAGCCGGAACTGCGCCGTCCCCCGAAGATTCCTCCCCATGTGATGGCGGTGGTCACCGATCAGACCGAGCGGGCGGCGGCGCCCACTCGTCCCGAGCCCAAGCAAGAGAAGCCGGCGCCCAAGCCGCAGCCCAAACCAGAGCCGCAGCCTGAACCGAAACCGAAACCGAAACCTGAACCGGAACCCAAGCCGAAGCCGAAGCCGGAACCGAAGCCGAAGCCGGAACCCAAACCGAAACCCGAGCCGAAACCGAAGCCCGAACCCAAGCCGGAGCCAAAGAAGCCGGAACCGAAACCCAAAGCGGATGCGAAGCCGAAATCGGAGCCGCTGCCCAAATTCGAGCAGCCGGACATGGAGGAACTGCTGGCTCAGGAACGGCTGGAGATGGCTCGTCAGGGTAAGAAGCAGGACCAGGAGAACCCCGGCAGCGGTGACCCGGACAGCAAAGTGGAACAGGAAACCGCCAGCTATATTGACGCCATCTCCTCGGCGGTGGCCCAACGCTGGCGCATTCCCGGCAACTACCGTAACCGGAACGACATCCGTACCCGGGTGCGTATCCGTATGGTTCCCGGTGGGGATGTGGTCAATGTGGATGTGGTGAAGTCCAGCGGTTACCCGGACTTCGATGATTCCGTGGTCAAGGGCGTGCAATTGGCCAGCCCCCTGCCGGTGCCGAAAGGTGACGGTTTTGAAGCGTTCCGAACGCTTGTGCTCGAATTCGAACCTGGAGATGCCAAATGAAGCGACTGATATTGGCCCTGGTCCTGGCGACACTGACGGTGGCCGCGCGGGCCGAGCTGTTGATTAAGGTGACCGAAGGACGGGTGGATGCGGTGCCGATCGCCATCGTGCCTTTTGACGGCGACAACGAGGCACCGGAGCAGGTGTCCGCCATTGTCGAGGCGGACCTGCACCGCAGTGGTCAGTTCAAGCCGCTGCCGGCAAAGAACATGCTCAGCCGGCCGCACACCAAGGACGCGATCATCTACCGGGATTTCCGCGTGCTCGGCCAGGAGTACCTGGTGATCGGCCATACCAAGCCGCGGGACGACGGCCGCTACGAAGTGACCTATGGCCTGTACGACGTGGGCCGCCAGCGTGAACTGTTCAGTGAAAGCTACAGTCCCACCAAAGCGCAATTGCGTGACGTGGCCCACGCGATCTCCGATCGCATCTATGAAGAGCTCACCGGCATTCCTGGTGCCTTCTCCACCAAGATCCTTTATGTCACCCATAACCGTGGCGCCAAGCTGCCTTATCAACTGCAGTACGCCGATGCCGACGGTCATCGGGTGAAGACCATTCTGTCCAGTGCCGAGCCGATCATGAGCCCGTCCTGGTCACCGGATGGCAGCAAGATCGCCTATGTCTCCTTCGAGAACAACGGCAAGCCGAACATTTACGTTCACGATCTGGCCAGCGGGCAGCGTTCCGTGGTCAGCCGGGAGCGGGGCATCAACGGCGCTCCGTCCTGGTCACCGGACGGTCAGCGGCTGGTGATCACTCTGTCCAAGGATGGTAATCCGGAACTGTATATGGTGAATGTGAATGGCGGCGGGTTGACCCGGCTGACGGACAACTACGGTATCGATACCGAGGCGCGCTGGATGCCCGACGGCGAGCACGTGGTGTTCACTTCCAGCCGTTCCGGCGGTCCGCAGATCTACATGCTCAATATCAACGACCGGTCCGCCCGGCGGGTCTCCTTCGAAGGCAATTACAACGCCCGTCCGGATGTCACCCCGGATGGCCGGTATCTGGTTTATGTGCACCGTCGCAATGGCAGTTTCAACGTCGGCGTACAGGACCTGCAACGGGGTACGTTCGATATTGTGACTCAGACCAATATGGATGAGTCGCCCAGTGTTGCGCCTAATGGAAGTATGGTAATTTACGGTACGCAACGTCGCGGCACGGGGGTCCTGGAGGCCGTATCCATCGATGGCAGAGTCAAGGTAGAGCTGCCGTCGAAGGAAGGGGAAGTCAGGGAACCGGCCTGGTCGCCGTTTCTGTAGATGCTGACTCGCATCTCAGGTGTCCGGCCCAGGGTGAGCCACGCGTCAGCGTTGTCACTGACGGGCCGGGGACGGATGCGGAGGTTTCTCCATAAACGGGTCTCAGTGTTCGAAATTACAGGAAATTAATCAGGAGTTTTGTCATGCGTTCATTCGTCAATCCTTTGTTTGCCGTCATTCTGGCCGGCGTTCTTGCCGCCTGTTCCAGCACGCCCACCGAGCAGGACACGTCCGCCACGGACACCTCCGGCATGGATTCCCAGACCGGTACCACTCAGCCGGTTCAGCGTCCCGAGTCCACCCGCCCTGACACCAGCAGCGTTCCGTTGACTGCGGATAACTTCCATAACCATCCGTCCAACTACGACGGCACCACCGATACTCGTGTGATCTACTTCGCATTCGACAGCAATACCGTTCCGGCGGCTGCTTTCGAAACCCTGCGCGCTCACGCGACTTACCTGAAGAACAACGCCAACGCCAAGCTGCGTCTGGAAGGCCATGCCGACGAGCGCGGTACCCGTGAGTACAACGTGGCTCTGTCCGAGCGTCGTGCCCAGGCGGTACAGAAGTTCCTGCGCGTCCAGGGCGTATCCTCTTCCCAGCTGGAAGTGGTGTCCTACGGTGAAGAGAAGCCCGCCGCTTTCGGTCACAGCGAAATGGACTGGGCGAAAAACCGTCGCGTTGAACTGAACTACGTGGCAGGCCGTCCGTAAGCCATGATGTTGAAGCAGGCCATCCATAGACTCGGAACACATGGGTTCATCGGTGCCCTGCTTGCGGGGGCCGTGATTACTGCGCAGGCGCAGACCGGCCCTCTGTCCGTGGAGGACCGCGGCGGTTCACGGGGCGGTGCCCGCACCGTCGCCGCGGAATCCACTGGCGGTAACGACGGCGTGATCATCCTGATGCAGCAAATGCAGCAGTATGAGGAACAGCTTCAGGATTTACAGGGTCAGATAGAGCGTCTGCGTCACGAACTGGATCGGCTCAAAGCCGCCGAGCGCGAACGCTATCTGGACCTGGATACCCGAATCAATGCCCTGGCGGAGAGTACCGCGCCGGCTTCGGCCGATGACGAGAACGCCACTGGGGATGGAGAGGAAGGCGGTGAGCCGGCGGTGGACCCACAAGCCGATCGCCAGGCCTACAATGACGCCCAGCGCAAATTGCTGGACCGTGACTTCGAAGGGGCTGTACCAGCCCTGGAAGCCTATCTGAAAGAATATCCGAATGGCCGCTATCGTCCGCAGGCCCATTTCTGGCTGGGTGAAGCCTATTCCAATCTGAAATCGCCAAGACTGACCCAGGCACGGGAACAGTTCTCCAAGGTGGTGGACGATTATCCGGATCACAGCCGGGCGCCCACCAGCCTGTACAAACTGGCCAGCCTGCAGGCGCGGGGTGGCAGTACCGTCCAGGCTCGCGACACTCTGAATCGCCTGGTCAAACAGTATCCGGATTCCTCCGAGGCCGAGCTGGCCAAAGCCATGCTCAAGCAACTGGGCAACTGAACCGCCCGCCCGGCGCCGGGGAGCCCCCGGCGCCTTCCCTGTGTTAGAATGCGCGCCGTTCCGGGGCCTGATCCCGACCCCGAGTGATTCCGCCCTGTTCCGGGCGGCCATCCGTATCCGCCAACGACACCCGTATTCGCCGCCGCTCAGGAGCCACAGTGGAACTGCGTATCACCGAGATTTTTCACTCTCTGCAGGGAGAAGCCTGCAGTGTGGGACGGCCCACCGTCTTCGTGCGGCTGACCGGCTGTCCCCAGCGTTGTGTATGGTGTGATACGGAATACGCTTTTCAGGGCGGGCAGAAATGGTCGCTGGACGATATTCTGGAGACCGTGGATGGCTACGGAGCAGGTTATGTCACGGTGACCGGCGGCGAACCGCTGGCGCAACCCAACTGTCTGCCGCTGCTGACGCTTTTGTGCGACCGGGGCTATGAGGTGAGCCTGGAAACCGGCGGCGCCATGGATATCGCCGGAGTGGACGAGCGGGTCTCGGTGGTGATGGATCTGAAGGCGCCGGGCTCCGGTGAGCAGCACAATAATCGGCTGGAAAACATTCCGCTGCTGCGGCCGAACCATCAGGTGAAGTTCGTGCTGGCGGACCGTCGCGACTACGACTGGGCCCGCTTCATGCTTGATCAGCATCAATTGGCGCGGCGGGTGTCCGATGTGCTGTTCTCGCCGGTACAGGGGCAGCTGTCACCGACCGACCTGGCGGACTGGATCGTGCGGGACCGCTTACCGGTACGCTTCCAGATTCAACTGCATAAATTACTGTGGAATGATGCTCAGGGGCGCTGAGCCCCAGGAGCCGCGATGATGGAGAACACAACATGAGCACCGCCGTGGTACTGCTGTCCGGGGGCCTGGATTCCGCCACCTGTCTGGCCATGGCGCGGGCCGACGGGCACCGCTGTCACACCATCGCCTTCGACTATGGTCAGCGCACCCGCTCGGAGTTGGACGCCGCCGAACGGGTTTCCCGCGCTCTGGGCGCGGAGTCTCACCGGGTGATCGAGCTGGGGCTGGGAAACATTGGCGGTTCCGCGCTCACCGACCATGACATCGCGGTGCCGGAAGACGTACCGGAAGAAGAGGGCGACGGCATTCCGGTGACCTATGTGCCGGCGCGCAACACGGTGTTTCTGTCGCTGGCGCTGGGACTGGCGGAAGTCCTGGAAGCCGATGTTATTTATATCGGTGTCAACGCGGTGGATTATTCCGGCTACCCGGATTGCCGGCCGGCGTTCATTGAAGCGTTTCAGAACATGGCCAACCTGGCTACCAAGGCCGGGGTGGAAGGGCATCCGATCCGTATCGCCACGCCGCTGATGAATTTGTCCAAGGCGGATATCATTCGGGAAGGGACCCGGCTGGGGCTGGATTATGGTCTCACGGTGTCCTGCTATCAGGCCGACGAAGAGGGGCGGGCCTGTGGACGCTGCGACAGTTGCCGGCTGCGCCGCCAGGGCTTTGAGGAAGCATTGGTCAAAGATCCGACAAAGTATCAGGGAGCATGAAAAAAATCCCGGCTCCCCCCTTGTCATGTCGAAATAAATCCGTATTATTTGCGCCTCGTTCGACGGGTCGTTAGCTCAGTTGGTAGAGCAGTTGGCTTTTAACCAATTGGTCGTAGGTTCGAATCCTACACGACCCACCAATTTCCAAGAGGGCTGCCGCCAGGCAGCCCTTTTTTTTGGCCGCCGTCGTGGCTGTCACTCTATGGGCCGTTGCCGAGCAACGTTAAACATTGCGCCTGGCAATGTTAAGACCACCATGAGCCCGGGATGGCGGCATTTCAGTCTCATTTTATATGCATAAAATGCTTTATTCTGAGCCCGGAAGGCAGTGAATCCGGGGCTCGCGGCGTTTTACACCATACTCTTGACGGCACCCGCCGTGATCCCATCCTTGGCTGTGGTATGATTCGCCCCCCTGGTGGCATCAACATCCTTGATGGCCACCGGGACAGCGACGAGGGTCCGATCCGGACCGATTGTCGGCTTTCCGATCCTCACACGGGGCGGCGATGCGATATGAGTGCTCAGGCTAAAGAATTGGTCCGCGCCCATCTGGCCCATGCCGGTGGCGAGCAGGAGATGACCCTGGAACAGCGGGAATTCTACCGCGAGCGGATTAAAGAGAAGTTACAGGCCCGCGACGCGGTGATGGTGGCGCACTATTACACTGATCCGGAGATCCAGGCTCTGGCCGAGGAAACCGGCGGTTGCGTGGCGGATTCCCTGGAAATGGCCCGCTTCGGCAAGGAGCATCCGGCCAGTACCCTGATCGTGGCCGGTGTGCGTTTCATGGGCGAGACGGCGAAGATTCTCAGCCCGGAAAAGCGGGTGTTCATGCCCACTCTGGAAGCCACCTGTTCCCTGGATATCGGCTGTCCGGAGGATGAGTTCGCCGCCTTCTGCGAACAGCATCCGGACCGTACCGTGGTGGTTTACGCCAACACCTCGGCGGCGGTGAAAGCCCGGGCGGACTGGGTGGTGACGTCTTCCATCGCGGTGGAACTGATCGAGTACCTGGACCAGCGCGGCGAGAAGATTCTATGGGCGCCGGACCAGCACCTGGGGGCCTATGTGCGCGACAAGACCGGTGCCGATGTGCTCTGTTGGGACGGCGCCTGTATCGTCCACGAGGAGTTCAAGGCGCGCGGTGTGGAAGACCTGAAAGCCGCGCATTCCGGTGCCGCCGTGCTGGTGCACCCGGAATCGCCGGCATCGGTGGTGGCCATCGCCGATGTGGTGGGTTCCACCTCGCAGCTGATCAAAGCCGCCACCGAGATGCCCAACGACACCTTCATCGTCGCCACCGACAAGGGCATCTTCTACAAGATGCAGCAGTTGGCGCCGGAGAAGACCTTCATCGAAGCGCCCACCGCCGGCAGCGGCGCTACATGCCGCAGTTGCGCCCATTGTCCGTGGATGGCCATGAACGGTCTGGAAAATACCCTGGCGGTGCTGCAGGATGAAAACGGATGCGGGCAGGAAATCTTCGTCGATCCGGACCTGGCCCGTCGGGCCATGGTGCCTTTGGACCGGATGCTGGATTTCGGCAAGAGCCTGAAACGCTGATCGAATGGGCGGCGGTTCCGGGACTGTGTTCCGGACCGCTGTCAAAATTCCTCTTCGGAAAGCCGTTCCATTTCCTTGAGACGCGCATTCAGAGCGCTGCGCAGGGCAAACTGTCCGCTGGCTTCCTTCAGGGCAAACTGCATTTGTTGCTTGGCCTCGCGGTCCCGGCCGCGGAGGAAAGCGTATTCGGCCCGGCCCCGATGAGCGCGCGCCAGTTCCCCGCTGTTGCCCCAGGCATCCGCCGCCATGGACCACAGCATGGGATCATCCGGGCGCTGCCGTAGTAGAGGTTCCAGCACCGGCACCGCTTTTTCCGGCTGTTTGGAATAAAGATACGCCCGTGCCAGAAGTACCGAGCTGGGGTAGCCCTCCGGGTTGATCTTCTGCACCCACTGGGCCATCTCGATGGCACGGGGATAGTCGCCTTCCGCCAGCGCCACTTCCGCCAGGCCCAGCGGGTACCACAGTTCGGTGCGGTCCTGCTGGCGCAGTTGTTCCAGCTGGCGTCGGGCCAGGTCGTATTTTTTGTCGTACAGGGCCGACATGGCGAGGCCATAGCGGGCCGCCTCCCGCTGCTTGGCGTCGCCGTTGTTCAGCCGTTTCTGGAAGTAGGCTTCGGCACGCTGATAATCGTCGAAGAAGGAGGCCTGGATACGGGCGCGTACCAGCTCGAAGGGCAGGGAGGTCTCCTGTTTCGGGTGAGGCAGGTTACGGGCCCGGGCGCGGCTGTCCGCCACCCGGCTTTCGGTAACCGGGTGAGTGAGCAGAAACTCTGGCGGATCGCCGGCGAATTGTTGCTGCTCCACCAGCCGTTCAAAGAAACGGGGCATGGCGTTCGGGTCCAGGCCGGCCGAGACCAGAGTCTGCATGCCAACCCGGTCGGCTTCGCGTTCGTGGTGGCGGGAGTAGGCCAGTTGAGACTGGATCACCCCGGCCTGGGTGGCGGCCATGCCGGCCATGCCGGCTTGAGCATCGCCGGCCACCGCCACCGCGATGCTGGCCAGCATGGCCGCCAGCATGGCGATGTTGGTGCGCTGGGAATCCACGTAGCGACGGGTAAAATGGCGTTGACTGACGTGGGCGATTTCGTGGGCCACTACACTGGCCACCTCATCCATGGATCCGGCGTTGAGAAACAGGCCGGCGTTGAGGCCGATGACGCCACCGGGCACCGCGAAAGCATTGATGGCCCGGCTGTTGATCACCACGATGGAAAGATTGGGTTCGTGCAGGTCACTGAACGAAGCCAGCCGGTAAACCAGGTTTTCCACGTAGTCTTGTACCAGTGGATCGGTCATGATCGGTGTCTTGCCGCGCAGGCTGCGCAGCCAGCTGCGGCCCAGCCGGTACTCCTGGTCCGTGGACAGCAGCGCCGCCGCCGGGTCACCGAGATCGGGCAGATCCTGGGCGCGGCCGGGTGGCGCGGCGAGCACCACCACCAGGCAAAGTATCAGAGCGTGCATGGCACGGATCACAAAATAACTCCTGATATAAGGATGGCACCCTTTGATGGATGGCACCCGACACAATTCCGAGGATCCGATGACCGTTCATCAGACCCTGGACGCCAGGGGGCTGCAATGCCCCCTGCCGTTACTGAAAACCCGCCAGGCCCTGCGTCATCTGGCGCCGGGGCAGATGTTGCGGGTACTCGCCTCCGATGCCGGTTCGGCAAGGGATATTCCCGCCTATCTTCGACAATCACCTCATGATCTGGTTCGCGATGGCGAGGCGGAGGGCGAATTCGAGTTTTTGATACGCTGTGGGGCCGCCGGTGACGGCGCATAGAGACTGTGTAAATTACACGGAACTATCAACCCCTCCGAGAGCTCTTTACGCCGTGGCGGCGTAAAGGTTATGAACAGGCTCTGATAATCCGATACCCGGTTTTAATAAGGAAGGCACTCGATGTTCAAAGTGTTCAAGGGCTGGATGGAACGCTGGTTTGCCGATGAAGAAGCGGTCTATCTGCTGGTGGCCCTGGTGGGTGGGCTGGCCGTTATCCTGCTGTTCGGCAACATCCTGGCGCCGGTGCTGGCGGCGTTGGTGCTGGCCTATCTGATGCAGGGGCTGGTCAGTGCCCTGGAACGGCGCGGGTTGCCTTCTCTGCTGTCGGTGACGCTGGTGTTCCTGCTGTTCCTTGGCGGCCTGGTGGCCACCCTGGTGGTGCTGTTGCCGATGGTGTGGCAACAGACGGTGATGTTGGTGCGGGATCAGCTTCCTCACGTGCTCAAGAACAGTGAGCAGTGGTTGCGGGCATTGCCAGAGCAATACCCGGAAGTGATTTCCATGGAGCAGGTGAACATCCTGGTCAACTCCGCCCAGCGCGAACTGGCCCAATTCGGACAGGCGGTGCTGTCGTTGTCGCTGTCATCGATTCCCAACTTGTTGGAGATTCTGGTGTTTCTGGTGCTGGTGCCGCTGCTGGTGTTCTTTTTCCTCAAGGACCGGCAGGCACTGGTGTCCTGGCTGCTCGGGCTGCTGCCTTCCCGTCGCAACGTGCTGGGCCGGGTTTGGCAGGAGATGGACGGCCAGATCGCCAACTATGTGCGTGGCAAGGCCATCGAAATCCTGGTGGTGGGAACGGCGAGTTTCGTGGCGTTCCTGTTATTGGATCTCAATTACGCGCTATTGCTGGCGGTGATGGTGGGCTTGTCGGTCATTGTCCCCTATGTGGGGGCCACCCTGGTGACCTTGCCGGTGGCGGCGGTGGGCTATGCCCAGTTCGGCTGGAGCGGAGACTTCGCCCTGGTGATGGTGATATACGGGGTGATTCAGTTCCTGGACGGCAACATCCTGGTGCCGCTGCTGTTTTCCGAAGCGGTCAATCTGCACCCGGTGGCGATCATCGTCGCCATTCTGTTCTTCGGCGGGATCTGGGGGCTGTGGGGGGTGTTCTTCGCCATTCCGTTGGCCACGCTGCTGAAAGCGGTGCTCAACGCCTGGCCGCGGGAGGAGAAGGAAAAGCCCCAGGAACTACCCGCAGCCGAATAATGGGGGGATCAAGGTGCCTCTTGCCAGGAGAGGAGAGCCGACGGTCAGCGTTCCAGGACACGCTACAAGCACATCCATGTGGGCTCGGGTTTGGCCTTCCCTGGCCAAACACGGTCCTGGAACGCTGACCGCCGACTCTCCCCGGGCTCAGAGCGTTTTTGCCGCTTCCAGCACCTCGTCCACGTGGTCCTTGACCTTGACCTTGCGCCATTCCTTGCGCAGTACGCCCTTGGCGTCGATCAGGAAGGTGCTGCGTTCGATGCCTTCGAATTCCTTGCCGTACATCTTCTTCAGTTTGATCACGTCGAACAGACGGCAGACGGTCTCGTCCTCGTCACTGATCAACTCGAAGGGAAAGGCCTGCTTGGCCTTGAAGTTTTCGTGGCGGCGCAGGGAATCCTTGGAGATGCCGAACACCTCGCAGCCGGCTTTCTGGAAGGCGGCATACTGATCGCGGAAGTTCTGGCCCTCGGTGGTGCAGCCGGGGGTGCTGTCTTTCGGGTAGAAGTACAGCACCAGATTCCGGCCCTGCCAGTCACTGAGAGTGAAGGTGGTGTCGCTGGTGGCTGGAGCGGAAAAGTCGGGGACCGGCTTGTCCAGTTCTACGGTCATGGGGCGTCTGTCCTCTATCGTTTCGGGGTCATGGTGGCGTCCAGGTTGCGGCCTTCGCAGAAGTCCAGGAAGGCCTCGCGCAGGCGTGCCACCGAGTGTTCGGTGGGAATACTCAGTGCCAGGTGCAGTCGGAACATGGCGGTGCCGGTATGGGGCGCGGCGTAGGTGCCGGTGGTGAGGTCGGCGATATTGATGCCGCGTCCGGAGAAGAACTCGGCGATTTCATGGACGATGCCCGGGTGGTCCATGGCCACGACCTCGACCTCGTAGGGCAGCGCCTGCTGCCCGGTATCGCCGCTGCGGGTGCGTTTCAGCGTCAACGCCAGATCCAGCTTGCTTTCCAGGGTGGCGCGGTCCTGTTCCAGACGCGCCAGGGCATCTTCCTCCGCCGCCACCAGCATCAGCACCGCGAACTCGCCGCCCAGCAGGGTCATGCGCGAGTCCAGAATGTTGCCGCCGTACTCCAGCACGGTCCTGGACAGGGCATGGACGATGCCCGGCCGGTCGGAGCCAAGGGCGGAAATGACGATCAGTGACTCAGTGGCCATGATGGGATCCTCGCAAGCGTAAAAACTTGCTAACGTCGGTGGAACGTCGGCAAGCGGGAAGGCAGTAGCTTAACGCTACTGGTCGGGGACCGAAACCTCGCTCCGATGCTCCGGGAATGTTCCGGGAATGCCCCGTGCCGGTGCCTTTTCCGGCGAATTGATATTGTTCAGGCCAAGCGCGGAGGGGTACCATACGCGGTTTGGGGAACCACGGTTCTCAAGCGTCTGTGCGCTAAAACGAACAGGCTCTCAACGGGCCAGGCAGGAGATGACGGCATGATTCGCGGCAGTATTGTGGCGCTGGTCACCCCGATGCGGGAAGACGGCTCGGTGGACTGGGAGCGGTTGCGTAACCTGGTCGACTGGCACGTCGAGCAGGGCACCCACGCCATCGTGGCGGTGGGCACCACCGGTGAATCCGCTACCCTCGGCTTCGAGGAACACGACAGCGTGATCCGTGAGGTGGTGGCCGTGGCCAATAAACGGATTCCGGTCATCGCCGGTACCGGGGCCAATAATACCGAGGAAGCCATTCGCCTGACCCGTGACGCCAAACGCGACGGCGCCGATGCCTGCCTGCTGGTGACCCCGTACTACAACAAGCCGCCCCAGGAAGGCCTGTATCAGCACTTTCTGGCCGTGGCGCGGGCGGTGGATATTCCCCAGATCCTGTACAACGTGCCCGGGCGCACCTCCTGTGATCTGTTGCCGGAGACAGTGGAGCGCCTGTGCCGGGTGCCGAACATCGTCGGCATCAAGGAAGCCACCGGTAATCTGGAACGGGCGCGGGAGATCCGTGAACGCTGCGGCCCGGATTTCATGGTCTATTCCGGTGACGACGCCACCGCTTGCGAGCTGATGCTGGCCGGCGGCGATGGCAACATTTCCGTTACCGCCAACGTGGCGCCGGCGAAAATGGCGCGGCTCTGTGACGCGGCGCTGAGTGGCGATGCCGATGGTGCCCGTGCATTGAATGCGGAACTTGAGCCCCTGAATCGTGATCTGTTTATCGAAGCGAACCCGATCCCCGTGAAATGGGCGCTTTATGAGATGGGGATGATCGACCGGGGAATCCGGTTGCCCCTGGTTACATTGTCGGAGGCCGCACAACCGCGCTTGCGTGAAACGCTGCGTCGTAGCGGGCTCCTGGAGGCATGATGCAGCGCTGGCTTACTGTTGTCGCGCTGGCCACCACGGGTATGGTGGCCGGCTGTGGTTTGATTCCGAATCAAAGTCTGAAGTATCGCGAAGCCGAGGTGGTGGAGCCGATGACCGTACCGGATGGCTGGGTCTTCATCGGCCAATCCCCTCTGTATGAAGTGCCGGACGCCGATCAGCGGCTCACCGCCGAGGATGGCGAACGCAGCTTCCAGGCACCGAAACCGCCGGATCTGGTCGGCGCGGTGCCGGAAGGCGGCGACCAGACGCCGGTGCCGGCGTCGCCGGCCGGCGCCAGGGCGGTGCTGGCGAAGGACGGTACCGGTTACCCGATCATCATGATGCCGGACCGCTATGCGCAAGCCTGGGAAAGCGTGGGGCAGGCTCTGACGCAGACTGATCTGCGCGTCACCGACCGTAACCGCGACCAGGGCGTGTTCTTCCTCACCACGCCGGAACGTTATCAGCTCCAGCCGGCGGAGGCTCAGCTCAAGCTCAGCCATACCACCAATGGTATTCAGGTGGCCCTGATGAACGCCGAAGGCACCGCGCTGGCGGATAAAGCCGGGAGCCTGGCGGTATTGGAAAGTCTGTACGGCGAGCTGCAACGTATCGGCTCGGGTATCCGGCGCTAGGCGCCGGCGGAAGGCCGCGGTGCGCCTGGCTTCCCTGGGCAGTGGCAGTAAAGGCAACGGCACCCTGGTGTCCGCCGGCGACTGCCTGGTGCTGGTGGATTGCGGCTTTACCGTCAAGGAAACCGAGCGCCGCCTGGCCGAGCGCGGTCTTGGCGGCGCCGATCTCGGTGCCATTCTGGTCACCCACGAGCATGGCGATCACATTCGCGGCGTGGGCGCCTTGGCCCGCCGGTACCGGCTTCCGGTTTACAGCACCTTTGGCACCGCTCGGGCGGTAACCGGAAAAGCGGCGGATCTCCATCGCTGTGACTGGCATGAAGTGCGCCCCGGACGGCCCTTCCAGATAGGTGCCCTGGCGGTGACGCCGGTGACCGTGCCGCACGATGCCCGTGAGCCGTGCCAATACCGGTTCTCATGGCGGCAACGGGAGGTGGGCGTGCTCACCGACCTGGGCTCGGTAACCCCGCACGTGCTGCAGGCCTATGCGGAATGCGACGCGCTGGTGCTGGAATGTAACCACGAGCCGGAATTGCTCGCCAACGGCCCTTACCCGCCGTCGCTGAAGCGCCGGGTCGGGGGGCATCTGGGGCACTTGAGCAATCAGCAGGCGGCGGCGATGCTGGCACAGTGCAATGTGGATCGCTTGCAACATCTCGTGCTGTCGCACTTGAGCGAGCAAAATAACACTCCCGATCATGCTCTGTGGGAGATCCATCAGGTCATGGAGCAGGGCCGGGAGCGAATTCAGGTGGCCAGCCAGACCGGCGGGTTTGACTGGCTGGATGTTTCCTAGCGCAGGATCACGAGGTCAAAGCAGGTACCCCATGGAAAAACGTGACGAACTCTACGCCGGCAAGGCCAAGTCCGTATACACCACCGACGACGCCGACAAGCTGGTGATCGTGTTTCGCAACGACACCTCTGCTTTTGACGGCAAGAAGAAAGAGGCGCTGGACCGTAAGGGCGCGGTGAACAATCAGTTCAACGCCGCCATCATGGAAAAGCTCCAGGCCGCCGGTATTCCCACGCACTTCGAGAAGCTGCTGTCCAACAACGAATGCGTGGTGAAGAAGCTGGAGATGATCCCGCTGGAATGCGTGGTGCGTAACATCGCCGCCGGGTCCATCGTGCGCCGCCTGGGCGTGGAGGAGGGCAAGGAACTGAATCCGCCCACTTTCGAGCTGTTCCTCAAGGACGACGCCCTCGGTGATCCGATGGTCAACGAATATCACGCGCGCAGCTTCGGCTGGGCCGAACCCGAGCACCTGGAAAAAATGAAGGAATTGACCTTCAAGGTGAACGACGTGCTCAAGCAGCTGTTCCTGGACGCCAACATGCTGCTGGTGGACTACAAACTGGAGTTCGGTCTGTTTCACGGCGAGGTGGTGCTGGGCGACGAGTTCTCCCCGGACGGCTGCCGCCTGTGGGACAAGGACACCCGTGAGAAAATGGACAAGGACCGTTTCCGTCAGGGGCTGGGCAATGTGGTGGAGGCCTATGAAGAGGTGGGCCACCGCCTCGGTATCACCTTCCAGTACGACTGACCCGGCCTGAATTCCATCGCGGTCCTTTTCCGCTACGGGAGAGGACCGTGATTGTTGCCCGTTCCCGCCTGCCCGTTTCCTCTCCCGCCCACCCCTGGGGCCTGCTTCCAGCGCCATATCAGTGCGTTCGGCGTTACGGTTTTGCACAAGGTAACGAAAATTTCACAATGCGCTGAAGCTGCCTGGCGCAAGTTGTTGTTTTTTCTTGGGTCGATATTTAACTCCTTGATTTAAAAGGAGTTTAATTTTATGGATACTTTTTCGTCATTCTGTCGAAATGTCAGGGTAAATGGGGCCTGGCGACAGTTGATGACAGTCTGTGCACAGAGTTATCCACAGATTCTGTGAGTAACTTGCCGGTGCATAAACCCTGATCAATTTCAGCCGCCGTGCAGTCCCAGGGCGTTCATGAACAGGCGCATCAAACCGGCGGCGAAACCGAGCGCCAGCACACTGGCACTCCAGATCAGCGCCATCCATCCCAGCCGTTTCGGCCAGGAGGGCGAGGCGGCTTTGGTGGTTTGAGCGTGTTCCATTTGCTGGCTTGCCATCAGTGGTAACCGTCCTCCGGCCGGACTTTGCCACGGAACACGTAGTAAGCCAGGGCCGTGTACATCAGGATGAAGGGGATAATGAACAAGGCCCCCACCAGGGTGAAGCCGAGGCTTTGTGGTGGCGCGGCGGCCTCCCACAGCGTCACGTCCGGTGGCAGGATGTGCGGCCAGCCGCTTACCGCCAGGCCACTGTAGCCGAGGAAGATCAATATCAGGGTGTAAATGAATGGCGAAACCTGGGCGCCCTGTTGCAATCCCTTGAGCATGCGCGTGGCGCATAACACCACCAGCAATGGAATCGGCGAGAACCAGAAAACATTGGGAAAGCTGAACCAGCGCTCGGCGATTTGCGGGTGCGCGATTGGCGTCCACACGCTGATAACGGTAATCAGAGCCAGCATCACCCAGGTCAGCGGATAGGTCAGGCGGCGCATGCGGTCTTGCAGGGGACCTTCGGTTTTCATCAGCAGCCAGGTGCTGCCCAGCAAGGCGTAGGCGAACACCAGGCCAACCCCGGTGAACAGCGGGAAAGGCGCGAACCAATCGAAAGCGCCACCGGTGTAGGTACCGTTCTCCATCGGCAGGCCGTTGATAAAGGCACCCAACACCACACCCTGAAAGAAGGTGGCGGCCAGCGAACCGCCGATGAACGCCTTGTCCCATATCGGCCGCTCGTGCTCGCGGGCCTTGAAGCGGAACTCAAAAGCGATGCCGCGGAAGATCAGCCCCAGCAGCATGAAAATCAACGGCAGGTAGAGCGCGGTGAGGACCACCGAGTAGACCATCGGGAAGGCGGCGAACAGGCCGGCACCGCCGAGCACCAGCCAGGTCTCGTTGCCATCCCAGACCGGCGCCACCGTGTTCATGGCCACGTCCCGATCATGCTTGTCCGGCAAGAACGGATAGAGGATACCGATGCCGAGATCGAAGCCGTCCATGATCACATACATCATCACCCCGAAGCCGATGATGAGGGCCCACAGTAAAGGAAGATCGATACCCATGGTTCAGCTCCTGGTGTGCGGTTGTGGATGCCCGGCATCGCCGTCGTCGTCCTCCACGGCGGACAAGGGCCGCATGGGCTGGCGATACTGGCCGGGGCCGCCATGGGCTTCCCGTTCTCCTTCGCTGATCACCGGCCCCTTGCGCACCAATCGCAGCATGTAGGCGGTGCCGGCGCCGAACACGAAAAGATAGACCAGTACGAACAGCGACAAGGACAGCGCCAGTTGGCCTGGAGGATGGGGAGATACGGCATCGGCGGTGCGGAGCAGCCCGTACACCACCCAGGGCTGACGGCCCACTTCGGTGGTGTACCACCCGGCCAGAATGGCGACCAGGCCGGCGGGGCCCATTACCAGCGCGAAGCGCAGCAGCCAGGGATGGTCATAGAGGCGTCCGCGCCAGCGCTGCCACAGGGCGTAGCCTCCAAGCGCGATCATCAACAATCCAAGACCGACCATCACCCGGAACGACCAGAACACCACCGGCACATTGGGGCGATCTTCCGCTGGAAAATCCTTCAAGCCGGCGATGGCGCCGTCCCAGCTGTGTGTCAGGATCAGACTGGCGAGTCGCGGAATCTCCACGGCGAAACGGGTGGTTTCCGCTTCCATGTCCGGCCAGCCGAACAGGATCATCGGTACCCCCTCGCCAGCCGCGTGTTCGTCGCCGCCCCAATGGCCCTCCATGGCGGCTACCTTGGCTGGCTGATGTTCCAGGGTGTTCAAACCGTGGGCATCGCCGATCAGCGCCTGGATCGGCGCCACCACGATCAGCATCCACATGGCCATGGAGAACATCTTTTTCACCGCCGGATTATCGCGTCGCCGCAGCAGGTGCCAGGCGGCGGAAGCGCCGACGAACAGGGCGGTGGCAAGGAAGGCGGCCACACTCATGTGCAGCAGGCGGTAGGGGAAGGAGGGGTTGAAGATGACCTCGAACCAGTTCACTGGCACCACCACGCCGTCGATGATCTCGTGCCCCTGGGGGGTTTGCATCCAACTGTTGGAAGCCAGGATCCAGAACGTGGAAATCAGAGTGCCGATCGCCACCACCACGGTGGAGAAGAAATGCAGGCCGGGGCCCACCCGGTTCCAGCCGAACAGCATGATGCCGAGAAAACCCGCCTCCAGGAAAAAGGCCGTCAACACTTCATAGGTCAACAGCGGGCCGGTGATGCTGCCCGCGAACTCGGAAAAGAAGCTCCAGTTGGTGCCGAACTGGTAGGCCATGACCAGGCCCGAGACCACGCCCATGCCGAAGTTGACAGCGAACACCTTACTCCAGAAATGGTAGAGATCGCGGTAGACGGTGTCCTTTCGATACAGCCAGAGCCCTTCGAGTACCGCCAGATAACTGGCCAGACCAATGGTGATGGCGGGAAAAATGATATGGAACGAGATGGTGAAGGCGAACTGCAGACGGGCAAGGTCCAGCGCCAGGGCGTCAGACATGGGCGTACTCCTTCCGGCGGCAATGGGGCTCACGCCCCGGCCCAACGGGCAAAGAATCGGGTGGCGTCGCCGCCCCCGTTCAAGAATCCTCTAAAGGCTAGCAAGAAGGGCGGATGCCGGAACCTGGGCAGAGTGTCCTTGGGCATTGTGTCCTTGGACCGAATGTCCAAGGGGGCCTTTGTGCAGGTAAGGAGAGTCGCCGGTCTGAATTCCATGACCGTGCTTGGCCAGGGAAGGCTAAACCCGAGCCCACATGGATGTGCTTGTAGGGTGTCCTGGAATTCTGACCGGCGACTCTCCACGGGCTCTGACGCCCCTGTGGGAGCCGCCCTGGCGGCGAATTGGCGTGCAGACGCTCCCTTAAAAGAAAGGACCGGGATGAGGAAGAGGGGCAGCGAAAGCTAACGCCGCAGCATCGGCAAAGGACGCCAGGGCTCGGTGGCCATCTGACGCAGGAACAGCGTCAGCAGCCGGCGGTGGAAGCCGGCGTTGGGGAAGCGGCGCAGCACCGCGCGCAGAGCCGGACGCGGCACGGTAAAGCGCAGCAGCCCCCTGGACAGATCGATCCAGTCGGCGCGGCGGAATGCCTCCACCAGCGCTGTCTTGCCGGCCTCGCAGGCGCTGAGCTTATGATGATCCAGGATCATGTCCTGAACCTCCGCGCTCCAGGCTCCACGGCCGGTCTCATGGAGATAGTGGCAGGCCAGACGGGCGGAAGGGCTCAGGTAATTGAAGGTGCCGGCCAGCCAGATGCCGGCGTCATGGAAGAAGGCCGCGACCTGTAGTTTTTCCAGGGTGTCTTCCGTCAGCGGCTGCTGCAGCGCCACCAGATTGACCAGGCGATAGACATGGTTGCGATAGGCGGTCTGGTCACGGCCAAAGCGCTCCGCGTACTGGTCGAACAGGGCGTCCACCAGCGGTAATTCAGTAATCAGAGCCTGATGCATCGACACGGTGTCCACTGACCCGTCCTCCTCTGTGCCCCAGTCCGGTCGGGGACTTCCCCTTGAGCTAACCAGACCGGGATGAACTTGTCACCGGGCTGAATGCCGATAATTGCAAACCGTTACGTAAACAGGGCGCTGTGTTGCTTGATCTCCTGTTGTATAGTCCGACAATGCTTCCAAATTGTTAAACAATGCGACGATCGTGACCTTCAAAGCCAACCAAAGCCTTGCCGAGCAGATCGCCGGTCACCTGGCCGGCCAGATCATCCGTGGTGAAATGCTGGCCGGCGACCGGATTCAGGAACTGCGGGTGGCCGGTGAGCTGGAGGTGAGCCGGGGGTCGGTGCGCGAGGCGTTGCTGATTCTGGAGCGCCGTCATCTGATCGAGATCCTGCCGCGGCGGGGCGCGGTGGTGCGTGAACTGACGGAAGCCGGAGTGCAGGGGCTGTATGAACTGGTCCAGGTGCTGCTTGGGCTGGTGATCCGCAAGGCCATCAAGTCCCTGCGCGAGGAGGACCTGGACCCGTTCATCGAGCTGATTCATGAACTGCAACTGGCCGCCGGCGAGCGCAACGTGGAGCGCTTTTTTACCCTGTGCTTCCGTTTTCTGGAACTGGCCTATCCCTTCGCCCGCAACAGCTACGTGGAATCGGTGCTGGGTAACCTGCAACCGGCGCTGCAGCGCACCTGGTTCATGGCATTGCATCTGGATCACGATGAAATGAAGGAATGCCTGTCGTTCTTCAAAGCGCTGGTGGAGACCATCTTTCGTCGTGATGTGCGTTCCGCGCTGGAAATCATCCGCGAGTTCGCCGAGCACCAGAGTGCTCTGGTGCAGGACTCCATCACCCGTGCCCGCCAGATTGAGGCCGCCTGGAGCGCCCGCCGCCGCTGAGCGTGCTGGTCCGCCCTTATAGCAACCAGGCGGTGAGCAGACCGGCGCCCAGGGACACCGCCATCGGGACCAGCACCGAGCGGCCCAGGGCACGGTCGCCGATGGTCAGGGCCATGCCGGTTTTCACCAGATTATTCACCGCCGTTGCCAGCACGATGGCCAGCACGGCGGTGTCGAGGGCCAGCCCCTGGCGGGACAGCCGGGTCAGTGACAGAGTGATGGCGTCGACATCGGTGATGCCGGACGTGGCGGCGAGCAGGTAGATGCCGGTATCACCCAACCATTCCTGGAGCAGAGCGCCCAGGGCCATGATGATCAGCAACAGTAAGCCGAAAAACAGGGCCGATTTCAGATCCAGCGGGTTTTGTTTCAAGGCGGGCTGCTCGACGCTGGCTTCGGTGCGATGACGTAACCAGATGACCAGGGCGGGAAGATAAAGCAGCAGGGCCATCACCAGTACCGGTGGCGCCAGCGCTGGCAGCAACTGCCGGTTGATCAGCAGGCAGTAGATCAGGATGCGCGGAAACATGGTGCCGCAGGCCAGCAGGATACCCGCCGCCAGCAGCGGCGAAAGCGGTGGCGACTTCCGTGACAGGCGGGCGAAGTGCAGGGTCAGTGCGGTGGAGGAACTGAGGCCGGCAAAAACGCTGGTGAACAGCAGACCCCGCTCGGTTCCTCCCACCCGTACCGCGAAGTAGCCAACGAAGGAAATGGAGGCGATCAACACCACCATCCACCAGATCTCGTAGGGATTGATCATTTCGCCCGGGCCGTAGCCCTGGTTGGGCAGAAGAGGCAGGACCACCACCGAGATCAGCAGCAGCTTGAGGCCGGCGTCCAGTTCCTGCTGGTGCAGTTTGCGCAGTAAGTCATGCGCCTCCTTCTTGTTGTCCAGCACGATGGTGGTAATCACGGCCACGGCGGCGGCGATCTCCGGGGCCTGTAGTATGGCCAGAGCGCCCACGGTGAAGGTCAGCAGCAGCCCGATCAGTCCGGTGATGCTGTAATCGCTCACGCGATAGGCGCGTATCCCGAAAGCGAAAGTCCCGACCAGCGCCACGGTGGCGAAGCCCGCGACCAGAATCAGGCCGCCGGTATGGTCCGTGAGCGCCGCGCAGACACCGCCCAGTAGTCCCACCAGAGCATGGGTGCGCACTCCGGCCACCCGCTGGCCCGGTGGCTGATCACGGTCCCGCCAGCCCCGCTGAATGCCCACCAGCAAGCCGAGAAGCAGTGCCAGCCCCAGCTTGATCAACAAGGTGTCTTCCCAGGCGAGGTCGCTCATGGTGTCGGATTCCGGTGTTGGCGAGCGGTGGATAGTCCCGGCGGTGCCCTCATGGTGGGGGGCTGTTTCGCCGGGAATGGCCTTCAAGGGTGCCCCGGCAGTATAGCGGCAAGGCGTCCCCGGCCGGGATGGCGAATGCCCTTATTGCCATGGTCCGGTCAATAAAGCCGCCGCCAGGGCTTGCCAGGGGGCTCGCGTATCCCTAAAATTGCGCCCCTCTGCAGGCACGTAGCTCAGTTGGTTAGAGCACCACCTTGACATGGTGGGGGTCGTTGGTTCGAATCCAATCGTGCCTACCAAACATTCCCGTTTTGAGATTCGATGCCCGGCGTCGGGGTTGTCCGGGTGTCGCCGCGTGGCATACAATGTCGCGCTACCCGTCAAAACGGGCGAGGTTCGCCTCATTTCGATTCACTAAGTGGAGGTTCACGACATTAAGCGTGGAGGCAAGGGACGCGAGCAGCGTGCCAACATCAATCAGCAAATCCAGGCCCGCGAAGTGCGGCTGATCGACGAAAACGGTGAGCAGCTTGGTATCGTTTCCCTGGAGGAAGCGTTACAAACGGCCACCGAGAAGCAGCTGGATCTGGTGGAAATCTCCCCTGGTGCGGAACCGCCCGTTTGCCGGATCATGGATTACGGCAAGCATCTGTTTGAGCAAAAACAGAAGGCCAAGGAGTCTCGCAAGAAACAACGCCAGACTCAGGTCAAGGAAATCAAATTCCGGCCTGGCACGGATTCCGGCGACTACGAGGTGAAGCTGCGTAACCTGAAGCGTTTCCTCGAAACCGGCGATAAAGCCAAGGTCACCGTGCGTTTCCGGGGTCGGGAAATGGCGCACCAGGAGCTCGGTCGCGAGTTGCTGGCACGGATTGAAGAGGATTTGGCGGAATACGGTTCCGTCGAGCAACGCCCGAACATGGAAGGGCGCCAGATGATCATGGTGCTCGGCCCGGGCAAAAAGAAGAAGTGATCCGGATTCGGGTTGCTTAAGGTAATCAAGTACTCAGCAACGAGAAGGTAACCATGCCTAAAATCAAGACAAACCGCGGGGCTGCAAAGCGTTTCAAGAAAACCGCCTCCGGTTTCAAGCGCAAGCAGGCATTCAAAAACCACATTCTGACGAAGAAGTCCTCCAAGCGGATTCGTCAGCTGCGTCCGAAGCAGGAAGTCCACGAGAATGATGTGGCCCTGGTTAAACGCATGATGCCCTATAGCTGAGCCAACAGCTCAGTATCGCAACTGGTTTTTGGAGATCTGAATAATGGCTCGAGTTAAACGTGGTGTGCAGGCCCGTCGCCGGCACAAGAAAATCCTTAAGCAAGCCAAAGGTTACTATGGCGCGCGCAGCCGGGTGTTCCGCGTAGCGGTACAGGCGGTAACCAAAGCGGGTCAGTACGCTTATCGCGACCGTAAAGTTCGCAAGCGTCAGTTCCGTCGTCTGTGGATCGTGCGTATCAACGCCGCGGCCCGTGTTAACGGCCTGTCCTACAGCCGTTTGATCGATGGTCTGAAAAAGGCATCCATCGACATCGACCGTAAAGTGCTGGCCGATCTGGCCGTGCGTGATCTGGGCGCGTTTGGTGCTTTGGCTGAGAAAGCCAAAGCGAGCCTCGCCGCCTGAGCACCTGTGACGTTACTCTTGTAATCAGAAGCGTAACGACAAGGCACTCTCGACGGGGGAAGAGCTCGCGCTCTTCCCCCGTTTTCGTTTGCGTGGCCGTCAGGCCGCGATGGGATCGACCCGCGGGCCAGGGGCGTGGCGGGGGAAATCAGCAACCACTGGTGGATAAGGCTTTATGATGGAGAACCTGGAAACCCTGGTCAGCGAAGCGTTGGCGCAGGTGGCCGAGGCCGGCGACGCCCGCGTTCTGGACGAGGTGCGGGTCCGCTATCTGGGCAAGAAAGGGGAAATCAGTGCTCTGCTCAAGAGTCTGGGTGGTTTGGGGCCGGAAGAGCGTCCCAAGGCCGGGGCTTTGATCAACGAGGGCAAGCAACGGGTCCAGGACGCCATCGAAGCGCGCAAGTCCCTGCTGCAGGAGCAGGTACTCAATGCCCGTCTCGCCGAGGAAGCGCTGGATGTGACCCTGCCGGGCCGTGGCGAAATGCCTGGCGCCCTGCATCCGGTGACGCGCATGCGCCGGCGCATGGAGGATTTCTTCCTGCGGCTCGGTTTCGACATCGCCGAAGGCCCGGAAGTGGAGGACGACTACCACAATTTCGAGGCGCTCAATATCCCCGATCATCACCCGGCCCGGGCCATGCATGACACCTTCTACTTCGGAGACGGGCGTCTGCTGCGCACCCATACCTCGCCGGTACAGGTACGGGTGATGAAAGCCGGTAAACCGCCGTTCCGGATCATCGCTCCGGGCCGCGTTTACCGCTGCGATTCCGACCTTACCCACACTCCCATGTTCCACCAGGTGGAAGGGTTGTTGGTGGACGAGGGCATCACTTTCGCCGATCTCAAGGGCACGGTGGCGGAGTTCCTCAAATTCGTGTTTGAAGTGGATGATCTGCCGGTGCGCTTCCGCCCCAGCTACTTCCCCTTCACCGAGCCCAGTGCCGAAGTGGATGTGGGCTGCGTGAGCTGTGGCGGTAAAGGCTGCCGGGTGTGTTCTCACAGCGGCTGGCTGGAAATCATGGGCTGCGGCATGGTGCACCCGAAAGTGCTGGAGCACGGTGGCGTGGATCCTGAGCGCTACACCGGCTTCGCTTTCGGCATGGGGATCGAACGCCTGACCATGTTGCGCTATGGCGTCAACGATCTGCGTCTGTTCTTCGAAAACGATGTGCGCGTGCTCTCGCAATTCGCCTGAGCGCGTCACCACCGGATACCGCAGCGTAGGCCGAGCGGCCGCGAACCGAATTTAAGGAACACCGAGAATGCGTTTCAACGAAGCCTGGTTACGGGAATGGGCTAATCCCGACATCGATACCGACACGCTGGTGCACCAACTGACCATGGCGGGTCTGGAAGTGGACGCCGTGGAGCCGGTGGTGCCGGCCTTCAGCGGAGTGGTGGTGGGTCGCATCACAAGCTGCCAGCCGCACCCGGATGCCGACAAACTGCGTCTGTGCGAAGTGGACGATGGCACGGAGGTGTTCCCGGTGGTGTGCGGTGCCCCCAATGCCCGCGAAGGGCTGAAGGCGCCGTTTGCCCGTATTGGCGCGGTGTTGCCCGGCGACTTCAAGATCAAGAAGGCCAAGCTGCGCGGTCAGCCTTCCGAGGGCATGCTCTGCGGCGCCTCCGAACTGGGCATGGAAGACCTCATCGACGGTCTGCTTGAACTACCGGAAGACGCGCCGGTGGGCACCGATATCCGTGACTATCTCGGGCTCAACGACACTATCATCGAAGTGGACCTGACCCCCAACCGGGCGGATTGCCTGAGTCTGCGCGGCGTGGCCCGGGAAGTGGGCGTGCTCAACCGGGTGCCGCTGAATGAACCGGCCATCGAGCCGGTGCCGCCCCGGATCGATGATGTTTTCCCGGTGACCGTGGACGACGCCGAAGCCTGCCCCCGTTATCTGGGCCGGGTGATCCGGGACGTCGACGTTTCCGCGCCGACGCCGCTGTGGATGGTGGAACGGCTGCGCCGGGCCGGTTTGCGCTCCATCGATCCGGTGGTGGACGTCACCAACTATGTCCTGCTGGAACTGGGTCAGCCGTTGCACGCGTTTGATCTGAACCGTCTCAGCGACGGCATCCGTGTACGCCGGGCGCAAGCCGGTGAACGGCTGGAAACCCTGGACGAACAGACTCTGGAACTGCGCGACGATACCCTGGTGATCGCCGATGGGCAGGGGCCACTGGCCTTGGCCGGCATCATGGGCGGCCGCCCCAGCGCGGTATCCGCTGATACCCGTGATCTGTTCCTGGAATGCGCTTTCTTCAGTCCGCTGGCCGTTGTTGGCAAAGCTCGTTCCTACGGCCTGCACACCGATTCTTCCCATCGCTTCGAGCGTGGCGTGGATCCTGCGCTGCAAGCCCGGGCCATCGAGCGCGCCACTGCCCTGATCCTGGAGATCGCCGGTGGCCGTCCCGGCCCGGTGAGCGGCAGCGAGGACGCGGCGTCCTTGCCGGCCCCGGCGGCCATCGAACTGTATGCCGATCACGCCACCCGATTGCTGGGCAGCCCCCTGCGGAACGAAGAAATCGTCGACATTCTGCAACGGCTTGGCATGGACGTGAGTGAACAGGGCGAGGGGCATTGGCGGGTAACCGCGCCGAGCTGGCGTTTCGACATGGCCATCGAGCAGGACCTGATCGAGGAACTGGCGCGGATTCACGGTTACGACCGTCTGCCCAACCGGGTACCGGCGGGCACCCCCGCGGGCAACACGCAATACGAACACAAGGTGCCGCTGCGCCGGCTGTCCGATGCGCTGCGCGATCGCGGCTATATGGAAGCGATCACCTACAGCTTCGTGGCGCCGGAAATCCTGGCCCAGGTGGATCCGGATCACCCGCCTCTGGCATTGCTGAACCCGATTTCCGCCGATCTCGGTGTGATGCGCACCACCTTGATGGCGGGCCTGCTGACCACCGCCCAGCGCAACCTGAACCGGCAAATTGACCGTCTGCGCCTGTTCGAAACCGGGCTGCGCTTCGTGCCCGGTGAGCAGGAACTCACTCAGCAGCCGATGGTGGCGGGGCTGCTCTATGGCAGCGCGGCACCGGCGCATTGGCAGAGCAAACCGCGTGCGGTGGATTTCTATGACCTGAAAGGGGACGTGGAATCCCTGCTGGCGCTGTCCGCCAGCGAGGACTTCCGCTTTGTCGCCGCCACCCACCCGGCCTTGCATCCGGGGCAGTGCGCGCGGCTGGAGCGGGATGGCGAGACCGTGGGTTATCTGGGGCGTATTCATCCGCGTCTGGCCGCCCAACTGGATTTGCCCGCCGACCTTTATCTGTTCGAGTTGATCCTGGAACCGCTGGTGACCGGGCGTTTGCCACGGTTCCAGCCGGTGTCCGAATTCCCACGCGTGCAGCGGGACCTGGCCTTCGTGGTGGCCACCGAAGTGGCGGCCGGGGACCTGCTGGAACTGGTGCGGGAAACCTGCGACGAACGTCTGCGCGATGTGCAGGTATTCGATGTCTACCAGGGCGAGCACATCGACCAGGGTTACAAAAGCCTGGCCATGACCTTGACCTTCCAGGACGCTTCCAGCACTCTTAGGGACGATCAGGTCAATGCCCTGGTCGAAGCGGTAGTATCCCAGTTAAAACAACGATTTAACGCCAATCTCAGGGTCTAAACCGAGGCAGATATGAGCGCGCTGACCAAGGCCGGCATGGCGGAGCGACTGCACGAAGAGTTGGGACTGAACAAACGGGAAGCCAAGGAATTGGTGGAGATGTTTTTCCAGGAATTGCGTGAAGCGCTGGAAAACAATCGCCCGGTGAAACTGTCCGGCTTCGGCAACTTCGAACTGCGTGATAAAAGTGAGCGGCCCGGTCGCAATCCCAAGACCGGTGAGGAAATTCCCATAACCGCTCGGCGGGTGGTGACCTTCCGGCCTGGTCAGAAACTCAAGCAGCGGGTGGAAGATTACCATGCTGGAACCCAGTAATAACGACGAGCTTCCCGCCATCCCCGGCAAACGCTACTTCACCATTGGCGAGGTCAGCGAGCTGTGCGATGTGAAGCCGCATGTGCTGCGTTACTGGGAGCAGGAGTTTCCACAACTGAAACCGGTGAAGCGGCGCGGCAACCGCCGCTATTACCAGCGTCAGGACGTGCTCACCATCCGCCAGATCCGCAGCTTGCTTTATGAGCAAGGCTTCACCATCGGCGGTGCCCGTCAGCAGCTCTCCGGCGACGCCAACTCCGAAAGCGCCACTCGCTACCATCAGCTGATCCGGCAAATGAGGGTGGAGCTGGAGGAAGTGCTGGACGCGCTGAAGGCCTGAGCGGGGGGCTGGCCAATTCCCACCCAACCAACGCCGGGCGGCGGTTTTTCGGGTTCCATCCGCGTCATGAATCCGTTATGATTCCCGCCGCTTCGACGCAGAGCCCTCTCTGCCGAGCAAGCAACCACTCTCGGGGCGTAGCGCAGTCTGGTAGCGCACTTGCATGGGGTGCAAGGGGTCGGAGGTTCGAATCCTCCCGTCCCGACCAAACAAAACAAGGGGTTAGGCGATTCAAAGCCTAACCCCTTTTTTGTTGCCTGCATTTTTGCCCCACTTTTTGCCCCACCGAATAAATGCTCGGCCTCGGCGATGACGCTTGCCCGGGGCCAAGTGAACCCGTCGGACAGAAGGCCCTGCGCGCCAGCGGCGTCTGTCCCAAAGCGGAGCGCACCCGCCTGCGCCAGCGGGCTGAAGAGGAAGAGCGTGACCGTCAACGGCAGGAACAGGCCGACGGTTTCACCGTGGCCGATCTGGTGGAGCTGTATCTGTCCGAGGTGATTGAGGGCAGGGTGGTTGCCGATTTCCGCACCGGCGAGCGTAAGTGCATCCTTGGCGCGCGCAAGCCCAAAGCCCAGGCCGACCCGCCGTACCCTCTACAACGACCCTGTGCGGGTCCTGGGGTGCCGTAGCGCCCGCAAGGATGTGGTGGTCATGGTGAAGGGAATCCTGGATCGCGGTGCCAACGTGCGGGCCGGGAGCGTGCTGCGTGGGCTCCCGGACAACGGCACCCCTTACTTCTTCCCTTCCTCACGGACGAAGCGGCCAATCCAGCAAAAGTCCCTCACCGAGACCAAATGGCATCTGCGTAGCCCGGACAAGGTAAAAGGAGGGCAGACCTACCGTCCAGAGCAGCTCTGGCTTACCACCATCGATGACCACGATCTGCGCCGGACCGTTCGTACTGGCCTGGCCCGGCTGGGGTGCCCCAGCGAGATCGTGGAGGCGGCATTGGGGCATTCCCAGAAGGGAATCGAGGGGACCTATAATCTGCACGGCTATGAGGAAGAATGCCGGGAGTGGCTGCAGCGGTGGGCAGATCACTTGGATACTCTTATATAGGCAATTTATTGAATTAAACAGCTTTTGCCGGTGGGATATTACTGGGAACATTACTCCTCATTGGGCTTATTTGCGTCGTAAGACCTCAGCCGTTTTTGGACCTTTGTGACCTTGCGCTCCAGGAGGGCAGATTTGAGGTCCCGGATTTCCCGCTTGAGAACTTTAATCTGTTCCTGTTGCTCCTTCAGGCGGTCTTGGAGCTTTTCCTTTTGCTTCTTGAATTCCTCCTGTGCTCGCCGGATCTCGCGCTTGCTGTGATCGTCAAACTCGCGTTTGAGATCACCCCCCGAAAAAATTAAATGTTCTACCACTTGGTTCTGCTTAAGCCCCCAATGGGCCGATAAGCGGGTTAGTAGTTTTTGTGCACTTTTTTTCATTATTAGACTGTAGGTTTTGTGATCTTTTTGAGCTGCTCGGCGTCTCTTATTGTAATAAGCCGCCCGCATCCTGGTTTCCAGGGCTCGGTAGTGGCTATGGATGGGGTGCGGTCCAAGAGAGGGATCGCGGGGGCGGGGCGGCCATTTTTTGATCAGTAAGTTGAGTCTGGAACTAGCCGCCCCGCCATAGGGTTCGAGCGGTTCTCCCGCCTTGGCGAGGTAACCGAGAGCCCACTCACATTCATTCTCGTTTTTCCAATCGAACCATTCCAGCCAGTGCTTGCTCATCCCCTACTTCCATTGCGATAAGTTGGTACAGAGACTGTAGCTTGTATTAAGTTACACGTAAAATACGTGTATTTAGTATAACTATAGTACCTGTAAGGAATGCGAGAGTATGCGATCTGATAGCCCCATATGCAGGACATTACGGGCTGACTTGGAAGGGCTTTCATACAAAGCTAGGTACTTCCTGGCCCAGGTGGTTTGTACGTTTGGGTGTCGGCCCGTGGACCACACCTTGAGCCAGTTGTCGGACAGCTTTGGTATGAGTCGCTCGAGTTTGGTGGGGGCAAAAAAGGAGCTTGAGAGCGCCTGGCGGGGGACGGCCGGCCGGGGGTACCTGACTAATTGCCAACCAGTTGGCGGTGAGCCGTGCAGAGGGCGGCCCCGAGCAGGGTTCATGCTATCGACGTCGTTCGCCGCCGAGATGGGATTGCTGGGCGCACCCTTCCATTCCACGTCAATCCAGGAGGCAGCGGTTCAAGTAATCCTCTCCGGGGGAGCGGGGGGAGTCTTAAGTGCGGGCAGGCCCGGGGGAACGCCAGCGGCCATGGCATCAAAGCTGTCGGTTTCAGGCAGGCTGCTGCTAGTGACGTTGTGGAGCTTCTCTGATGAGAGAGGTTTGGTGTCCGGGGTAGGTTTTGGCCAGCTTGCCCGTTTGTTGAGCGTTAAGATGCCCCGATTGCGTAGGCAGCTCAAAGAACTGGAGAAGCACCTCTATTTGGAGTACAAGCTTTCAGGGCTGACAGGTCGATATGTCCCCGGCAAGGCACCTAGTGTGGCCGTTCTAAGGTTTCGGCATTCTGACTATGGTACATGGCTTCCAACCCGGCATGAGATGCTGGGGTCTTTGGCGCGGTCGGGATACCCGCGCGTGCTGTTTATCTACCAGAGGGCCGATGACATAGACCGTGATCGCGAATTGGCAAAATCCCGAGGCAGGATCTCTGGCCTTTCAGAAGCGGGAGCCCAGGATCTTGAGGCGATGGTTTGGGGCAGGTTGAACAAGCGAGACCGACCTCAAGGTTTAGGCGAACATGAGCCATTCTACCTCTACAAGGCTTTTGCCGCGGAGCCTCAAAGATGGCAAGTTCAGAACTTCCTTATATTCAAACTGTACGAGTATGCCAGCTATTTGATTAACCACTTCGCGCAGCGGCTGGTGAAGCCCGGTATCGATATGGTGGACCAGGTTCGCGACCGGATAGAGCAGGAACTTTGCTCAAACCCTGCCCTTGAAAAACTGCTGGGCCCGCAGGCTCCTGATATGCTGGCACGATGGCTTTACGTGTTTGCCCATGATTTTGGCCGGGAGGCGTTGAAAGAAATTGGGCGACATCTGGATCAGACATCGACGCAACTGTCAGCGGAGGTGGGAAAGCGGTATACGGACTTCCTTATCCTGCCTGGCGCCCAGTTAGGTGAGATCCGAGTGACTTTTGCGGACTCTGCGAAGAGTGGTGGGTCGCATCCTCTAATTGTACATGGGACTGGATAGTCTTGAGTGGTCATAAACCTCAAGAGCGCGGTCATGAGTTAACTGCTCAATATGTAAACGATGCCGGTTTATTAGTATATATCTTCTGCCTGTAGTTCTTTGTATCCTTTTTTACCCTCAATACCGCCTTCATATATAAAACTCTACTAGGTTCCCTGTTCCTATGACTTTTTGATTAGGAACAAAGCCATGCACAGACATCCGGACAACCCGAATCTATCTCTGGTTTATGGCCCCTTATGGAGGGGGTTACCGCTACCAACTACCTCTGGGCCCTACATACACGAATATCTGGACAGACTGCGAGAAGTGCTGGCTGACGTAGGCAGTCGTTATGCTCGCCAATGTATAGTACGTTTTGATCTCCACTTTCCTCAAGGGCTATATAAACCTGATCCAAGCTCCATTTCACGCTTCTTTCATCGGCTACAGAGAGAAATTGCCAACGACCAGAAGAAGCGTCCTCGCTGCTATTCCTGTGAGATCAGTTACTGTTGGGCCGCCGAGCAAGATCGTTCGGTCAACCAGCACTACCATGTGGCCCTGTTTCTCAATAAAGACGCTTACTATGGCTTGGGACGTTACCCGTCGACTGGTTTTGCTGATGAGATAGTTTTGGAGAACGCGCGCGGCTTGGCCCACTGTATCCTTCGAGCATGGGCTCATGCCCTATGGCTCCATCCTCGGGATGTGCTCGGATGTGTTTTTTTTGCGTTCAATGGAGTCTATCACCTGGATCGGAATAGCCAAATCTGGAGCCATCAATTTTTGGCTGCTTTTGAGCGGATTAGATACTTAGCCAAGGCAAGAACCAAGAAATATGGCACGGACTATCGAAGCTTCGGAAGCTCTCGTACTCGGCAAAGGTCAGAGGAAGAATTACAGCAGCTTCTGCCACCTCAATTGCCGGAGGAGTGGGAAGGCATGTGTTTTTAGCCCCAGTCTGGATGCTGTGAAGCATCAGAGGTCAGTGATTTTCTACATGACTGCCTCATCCCGTGTAGGGTTATGAGGGCAAGACAATGAGAATCATGCGTTTGAAAGAAGTTATGGATACCACCGGCCTGAAGCGGTCAGCCATTTATAAAGCGATCTCTGAAGGACGCTTTCCCAAACAGGTCAGTTTAGGCGCGCGTGCAGCAGGCTGGGTCGCTGATGAAATAGAGTCTTGGATTATGGAACGAATAGAGGAACGTGACATGGCGTACGAAGAAAAAAAGAAAAGCTGATGATGAGAAGGTCCTCTATCGACGTAGAGGCCTGGATATCGGCGCTGGTGAGGGCATGTTCTTCGATAGTTTATCGGTGAGAGTAACCTATTGATTTTCTTCGATCTCTATGGCCATGCCTACGATCCCAAGAATTGCCAGAATAAACACGATGTAAACATAATGCTTTATATCGTAGCCAGACGTGGTCTTGTTCAGGAATGAGGTCAGGACAGCGTACTCGAGAACCCACTTTGATCCCGCTAGGATAGACAAGATAAGGGACGACACCTTTACCTTGGTGGTGGACCCTATATAGGTGAAATAAGCTATCGCGATGACAGAGATGAGAATTCCCGTCTTTAGAGAGCTGCAGAGGGAGCGTGGTGCCATGCCTGGCTCTAACATCAACGCCTTTAGATATGAAGAGGCAAAAATCCCTTCGAGGAAGCCGTCGCTTTCCGGGGATATTATGATTCGGGATGCTGCCAGGTAAGCGATCACCATAGCAACGTAGATGGCGTTTGTCCGTTCGCGGCGGCGCTGATTGTTACGGGTCTAGTAGAGTGGTGGAAAATGCCCCATATTTTTCTGGGTAAGCGGATTAAATGGTTGATCTTACCTTTGCATGAGAGTGAGACAGACCGGCATCTCATCGGATTATCTGGTTGATGCTTCACCTACTGCTGGTGCATGTTTCCTTCGCTAATTCCAGCAAGAACCCCACACGCCTCAACTTCCCGGTCATCGTTGCAACTCGCTCTCAGTGAAACGAGTTGTTTCTCAAGCGCTTGCAGAGCGGTTATCTGCGACCGCACATGAGAGATGTGATCATCGAGCAAGGCGTTGACGGCGGTACAAGGCTGATGAGGGTCGTCCTGATAGCTCTGTAGTTCGTGAATCTCAGCCAGTGACAGGCCCAGGATTCTGCAGCGACGGATGAAGGCCAGCCCCTCACCATGCTTCTCGGTATAGACACGGTAACCGTTGTCCTGCCGATCAGGCGGCGGCAACAAGCCCTGCTGTTCATAGAAGCGGATCGTCTGTGTTTCGACCCCTACCAACTGCGCCAACTGACCAATGCGCATCAGCCTCCTCCCCAACGGATTCTTTACTCTATTGACCTTATAGTAGCTTTATAGTTTTAAATGGTACCACAACATTGTTCAAGTGGAGTCGTATCATGAGCAAATCCTGTGGTGGCGCCTGTGGCGGTGATGCAACGTCCGCAGCGGATACCGATATACAGGCCTCCTCCGAGGCGCCAGGGAGATGGGTCAGTGTTTATGCCGTGCCGAAGATGGACTGTCCATCAGAAGAACGAATGATTCGCCTAGCCCTGAACGGCTTTGAGGAGATTCGGGCGCTGTCCTTCGACTTGTCGAACCGCCGGCTGAAGGTCGTGCATGACGGCGAGGTCGAGCCCGTCACCTCGAAACTGAAGACCTTGGGGCTAGGCGCCTCGCTTCAGGAAACCGTCGCTGCAAATCCGGAGACCATCAAGGCCGCCGAGTTTTCGGCAGCTTCTGCTAAGCAAGAATCCGGGACCCTGCGCTGGTTGCTCGGCATCAATGCACTTCTGTTCGTGGTGGAAATGACTGCCGGTCTGATCGCCCAGTCCACCGGCCTGATTGGAGAATCCCTGGACAATTTTGCCGATGCGGCGGTGTACGGGCTTGCCCTTTATGCGGTTGGACATAGCGTGAAAATGCAGGTACGTGCCGCGCATCTTGCTGGTGTACTGCAACTGATCTTGGCTGTGGGCGTGCTCGTAGAGGTGGTGAGACGCTTTGTATTCGGTAGTGAGCCTGAATCGCTGGTGATGATGGCTATCGCATTCGTCGCATTGATTGCCAATACCAGTTGTCTGCTGCTCATATCCAAACATCGGGAAGGCGGGGCGCACATGAAGGCAAGCTGGATATTCTCGGCCAACGACGTGGTGATCAACCTGGGGGTCATCACCGCCGGCGCCCTGGTCGCGTGGACCGGTTCCAATTATCCGGATCTGATTATCGGCACCATCGCGGGGGGCATTGTACTTAACGGTGCCAGACGCATTTTGGCGTTGAAGGGTTAAATAATGCTCATTATTGGCAAAAAGCTCTCGCCGTATGCCCTATTGTCCATATCGGGCCTGCTGGCAGCGTCTGATCAGGCTGTAAAGTGGCTGGTGCAGCAATCAATGGCCTATGGCGAGTATGTTTCGGTGACCCCGTTCTTTAACTGGGTGCACCTATGGAACACCGGTGCCGCATTCAGTCTTTTTGCGAATGGTGGAGGCTGGCAGCGCTACTTTTTTATCGGAATCGCGGTAGTGGTCTCGATTTTTCTGATCAAGCTGATCCTTGAAAATCGTCATAAAGGAGAAGCCATCGCTTACAGTCTTATCCTCGGTGGCGCCATGGGCAACCTGATTGACCGGGTCTTTCGCGGCTATGTTGTGGATTCCTTTGATTTCTATTGGCGAGACTGGCATTGGCCGGCCTTCAACCTGGCTGATATTGCAATTGTCCTCGGTGCCTTACTTTTCGTTTCCAGCAGCTTGTTGGGTAAAAAAGCAAACACCAATGCCGAGCCGGATGGATCTGACTGACACCTACGCCTATACAACACCATGACCGAACTTCCCGACAACATCCTTCACCTGCCGCAATACCAAGTACTGGGCTGCAAATCAACCGACGACGAAATGTACTTCCAGGTGGACGTGCCCGATCCCATCGCCTGCGAGGAATGCGGCGTGCAGGGTGAGTTCGTACGGTTCGGCAAGCGTGACGTTCCCTATCGTGATCTGCCCATCCACGGCAAGCGGGTCACTCTCTGGGTGGTCCGCCGCCGATACACCTGCCGGGCCTGCAAGACAACATTCAGGCCCCAGCTACCGGAGATGGTGGACGGATTCCGTATGACACTGCGGCTGCATGAGTACGTGGAGAAGGAATCCTTCAACCACCCCTACACCTTTGTGGCGGCACAGACCGGCCTGGACGAGAAGACGGTGCGCGACATCTTCAACGCCCGCGCCGAGTTCCTGGGGCGCTGGCACCGCTTCGAGACGCCCCGCATCCTGGGCATTGACGAGCTATACCTGAACAAGCGCTACCGCTGCATTCTGACCAACATTGAGGAGCGAACCCTGCTCGACCTGCTGGCCACCCGCCGCCAGGACGTGGTGACCAACTACCTGATGAAGCTGAAAGACCGGCAGAAGGTCGAGATCGTCAGCATGGACATGTGGAACCCCTACCGGGCAGCGGTCAAGGCTGTGCTGCCCCAGGCCCGTATCGTGGTCGATAAGTTCCATGTGGTGCGCATGGCCAACGATGCCCTAGAGAGAGTGCGCAAGGGCCTCAGAAAGGAGCTGAAACCGTCCCAGAGCCGGACTCTCAAGGGAGACCGGAAAATCCTGCTGAAACGCGCTCACGAAGTCTCAGACCGGGAGCGCCTCATCATGGAGACCTGGACAGGCGCGTTCCCGCAACTGCTGGCCGCCTACGAGCACAAGGAGCGCTTCTACGGCATCTGGGACGCCACCACACGGCTCCAGGCAGAAGCCGCCCTGGACGAGTGGATAGCCACCATCCCGAAGGGCCAAAAGGAAGTCTGGAGCGATCTGGTCAGGGCAGTGGGAAACTGGCGCGAAGAGACCATGACCTACTTCGAGACGGACATGCCCGTCACCAACGCTTACACGGAGTCCATCAACCGACTGGCCAAGGACAAGAACCGTGAAGGGCGCGGTTACTCCTTCGAGGTGATGCGGGCACGAATGCTCTACACCACGAAGCACAAGAAGAAGGCACCGACTGCGAAGGTCTCTCCTTTCTACAAGAAAACCATCGGTTACGGACTGCCGGACTTCGCAGAGGAACTCAACTACGGAGTCGATCTATCAACCATCTGAGGGTGGTATCAGATTGATGGGGTGAAGGTGCCCCATCAACCATTAAATCCGTATACCCATTTTTCTGAATATGTTCCGAAGTGAGCATCATATGTCTTGATCTGGGGCGCCCGCCAGTTGGTTCTTGGAGGCTGCCCGTCTTGCAAGACGGGCAATTCGTTGCAAAGAAGCATCAATGTTTTTTGTAGATGACGGTCACGGTTCCCGCGAGTTTATTCTTGCCGATTTCGTAATCAGGATTGAAGGTGGCGATATTGTGTGCGGCGATACCAAGAGCTGATAAGACACCAACTGACCAGACGACCGGGATAACCATCCCGGTCATTGCGGCGCTTCGGTACTCAGTGTAGACCCTGCATCTCAGGCCACTCTTTTCAATGGTGCCCTCAAGTTTGTTGACCACGGAACCAAGGTGTTTGACTGCGACGATCTGGAAGGATTTCTTTTCGGCAATGAGCCTTGAGAGCGTTTCGTCGTCGAGTTCGTCAGCCGAGAAATCCAGTATATCAATGTCTTTGGCCATTCTAATCCCCTCTATTAATGGTTAAATCTCTGGCGCTAAATTGAAAGACGTTGTAAAGCGATTCATATCATTGGAGGAGCTCGGGCTTCGAACGTCACGGCTTTTCCCGTTTTGAATTGGAGTTTCTTTCCTCTTTATCGAAAGAGGAGGGCGGGTCCAAAGGCGGTTGTCGCCATAGCTGTGAGGCGCCGATGATCCCCAGAATCAGTGCGCCGGAAGCGGCGAGCTTGCCGATCCTCTCATCGGTTGCTCCGAAGAGCAGGGCAACAAGTAAAGCGGCGACTCCCAGCCCCACAATCACGATTGCGAGGGCGCTCTCCCGTCTCGGGTTGCGATGGGGTTTCACTCAGTATTCCTTTTCCGAGTTTTTGGGGGATCGATAGCCAAGCTGGGAGACCGAGGGGCGCGCTGACCGGCCCGTCGTCCTGCCCAGGCCCTGATGCACAGTCAGGCCCCGAGCAAGACGCGAGTGCCGGTTTATCGCAGTGTTATGGTCTCAGTAGCCGTGAATCGATCACCCGTTTCGTCCACCTCGAACGAGAAACGGACGGTAACGTTGGATACCCGCACGTAGGACACGTCCAAAGTGAAGCCAACGGTGGTGCCGTCCGCGATGACCTGGTCGGAACTCAGGCCTGTGATACGCGGGTTGAGGCTAGCACCGGCGCCACTGATCACGATCGCCTGAACGTTCTTCAGAGTGTAGTTCCGGCCCACGGCCGTCAGTCGGAAGGTGCTCAGCGTATACCGGTCTCCACAGGAACCGACGCAACTATAGGAGGCCGAACCGCTAGTGATGTAGGGGAGTCCGGTGGAGCGCCAGCCCGTGCTTCCCTTTACTTCCATCTGAAGCTTTGGAGCTGCAGCCTGGATCTTGACGGAGTCCGTATTGCTACTGCTTTCCCCGTCACTCACCGTTAGATTCACCACATAGTCACCCGCCACATCCGGCGTGAAGGACGGGGCGACGGTACCGGCATCCACCAACTCTGCGGAGGAACCGGCCGGACCGGACTGAAGGGTCCAGGTGTAGTTCAGTGGATCCCCGTCCGCATCCGAACTGCCACTGCCGTCCAGGGTGACCGTGCTGCCCACATAGACGGATTGATCCGGCCCCGCGTTGGCCACTGGAACGCTGTTTGCGGTAGTGGCGGTGATGGTGACCTGGCTTGCCGGGCTTTCCTGTTCGCCATCACTGACTTTCAGTTCGGCCACGTAGGTGCCATCAAAATCCGGCGTGAAAGACGGCGCGGACGTTGTGGCATCGACCAAAGCCGCCGCACTACCCGCCGGCGAGGAGACCAGCCGCCATTGATACGTCAGCGAGTCACCGTCCGCGTCATGGCTGCCGGAGCCATCCAAGGTGACCAATGTGCCGGTATAGACGTTTTGGTCAGGCCCGGCGTCCGCGACCGGTGCCGTGTTGAGACGTTCCGCGGTGATGGTCACGTTGTCGCTGGCGCTGTCGGCCTCGCCGTCGTTTACCACCAGGCTGAGAACGTAGTTCCCTTCCACATCAGCCACGAAGGTGGGGGACACGACCTGGGTATCCGACAATGTCGCGGTGCTGCCCGCAGGTTTCGACACAAAGCCCCATTGGTAGCTCAGAGGATCGTCATCGGCATCCCGGCTGTTGCGACCGTCCAGAACAACGATGTCATCCACCAGTACGCTCTGGTTGGCACCCGCATCGGCGACAGGGATGGAGTTAGCTTTGCTGACCGTGATCATTACCGTGTCCGCGTCGCTCACGCCGCCGGCCTCGTCCGTCACGACCAAACGCACGACATACTGCCCCTCGACATCGGCGTCGAATTGGGGCTTGGCACTGTTGGGCTGATCGAGTGCAGCGGTACTGCCGTCTGGGCGGGATACGAACTGCCATTGATAACTCAAGGGGTCGCCATCGGCGTCGCTGCTGGCGGAGCCGTTCAAGGTAACGGTGGCGCCTTCGGTGACGTTCTGGTCCGGCCCGGCATCGGCCACGGGCAAGGTGTTTTCCCGTTCGGCGGTAATGGTGATCCGGTCACCAGCGCTGTCGGTCTCGCCGTCGTTGACCACCAGCTCCAGCACATAGGTGCCCGCCAGATCCGCGATGAACGTCGGGGTGACTTTGGTGGCGTCGGAAAGGGCCGCCGCGCTGCCATCGGGCTTGGCAACGAAGGTCCATTGATACGTCAGGGAATCCCCATCCGCGTCGCTGCTGGCGGAGCCGTCCAGTGAGACAGTGGTGCCCGCGATGACGTTCTGATCACGGCCGGCGTCGGCCACCGGTGGAACATTGGCCTGTTCCGCCGTGACGGACACGCTGGTCGGCTCGCTGTCGATCTGGCCGTCGTTGACGATCAACTCGATCACGAAAGTACCAGCGACATCCGCGACGAAGGTGGGCGCCACGGTATCCGCACTGGCGAGCGTAGCGGTACTACCGGCAGGGCGGGATACGAACTGCCATTGATAACTCAAGGGGTCGCCATCGGCGTCGCTGCTGCCGGAGCCGTTCAAGGTAACGGTAGCGCCTTCGGTGACGTTCTGATCGTTACCCGCGTGAGACACGGGGGCGCTGTTGGGGGTTGCGGCGGTGACGGTGATCGTGGCGGAGGCACTATCGACGAGGCCGTCATTGACCACCAATGCGATCTCATAGACGCCATCCACATCCGGTACAAAGCGCGGCTTGGCGGTGTCGCCGGCTTCCAACTCCGCCATGCTCCCTTTAGGGCGGGTGACGAAGGACCATTGATGGCTTAGGAGGTCGCCATCCGCGTCGCTGCTAGCGGAGCCATCCAAGGTAACGGTGGCTCCGGTTTTCACCGATTGATCGGGACCAGCGTCCGCAACCGGGGCGCTGTTGTCGTGGTCGGCGGTAATGGTGACGCGGTCGGTTTTGCTATCGGCCTTGCCGTCGTTCACGGACAAACTGATGACGTACTCGCCGTCCAGGTCGGGGACGAAAGTGGGCTTGACGGTGTCCGCACCCTGCAACTCAGCGGCGCTGCCATCAGGACGGGATTCCAGTTCCCATCGATAGGTGAGGGGATCGCCGTCTTCGTCGCGGCTTTTGGTTCCATCGAGGGTAACGGTATCCCCTACCTTGACGTTCTGATCCGGTCCGGCATCCGCCTTGGGAGACACGTTAATGGTGCCGGGCGGCGGTCCATTGTCGTCTCCGCCGTCGTCGGGATTCGTTGGTGGGGTGCCGCCGTTATTACCAGGGTGGCTGCCGCCACCGCTGCCACCACAGGCGGTGAGAATCAAGCAGGCCAGAATAAGACTGAGGCCGGTCCATCGTTTGATCATGATGACTCCTTTAGGTATTGAAGCTGCCAATCGGCAAAAGGGACCCGAACCGGGTGCAGGGGGAGGTCCTCTGTGTGCTCTTCCGTGCCGTATCACCGCTTATGCGGCTTTGCCGTTTTTCCCCAAAAGGTGGTCAGCCGGGCAATGACGCCAGAGCGGTGTTTTGAGTTATTTCAAGTTCGGAAAGTGAGGGCTGGTTCACGGATTCCGTACTAATTAAGTATGGTATAAATATACTTTTGAGGTCTATTTATTCCATACGACAAAAGTATGGAGATTCCATAACGTCAGAGGGGTCATTGATACCGAGTCCCCTCATGTCAGGCTTCCACACCCGTCTGAAATCCGCCCGGAAACACCTGGGCTTAACCCAAGAACAGTTGGCCGCTGAGCTGAATGTGGGTAAGGCCTCGATATCCGCTTGGGAAAACGACCGGGAGAAGCCGGGTTTTCGGTTGCTTCACAAGCTGAGTACGGTGCTTGGTGTCTCCTTGGACGAATTGATCTGCGGTGAAGGGGATGACGATATGCTGGAGAAGCCCAGCCCCCTGACCGTACGTAACGAGGCCGAGGAGGTACTGCTGCGCTCCTTCCGCCGCATGCCGGTCAAGCGACGCCAGGCCCTCCTGGCCTTGATGGAGACGCTGGATTAGCGTCGGAGGGATGAGCCAGTCCCAGCTTCTGGCGCAGCCCCGAGGGCGGGGTCTCGTCTGACTTGGGACCGTCCCTGTGCGGTTCGGAGCCAGGGGCTTCCGGCGGGAACTCTTCCACTACCTCCAGCCCTTCATCCTCACTGTATTCAAAGGCTCCGTTGGCCAGCCCCGCTCTGGCGGCGGCATCCAGGGCGGCCTGATCGAACCCGCGAGCCGCCAGGGTCTCCGCCAGATCGCGAGCCTCGACCAGGGCCACGTCGAGAGGCTGCTCTTCACGCAGGGTCAAATCCACGTAGTAGATCGCGGTGCCGTGACTTTGCCGGGTGCTCTTGCCGCGCAGTTTCAGGCATAGCGGCAGGGTGGCGAGGTGCCCGCCGGACAGGGCGTGGTAGTAGGTCAGCCGGGCGGTGAGGGTACGGATGCTGTTGTAGCTGGTGGTCCGGAACAGAAACACACCGACATCATCGTCATCGCCAATCCGGACGCTCAACCGGGCGTAGGGTTTGCAAGCGCCCTCGCCGGCCAGCGGGCAGGCCTCCGGCCCGGGACAGGGCAAGGACTGAACGCCGTCCTCGGTCCGCCGCCGACAGGTTTCCCCATCCCCCACACACAGAGGGCGTCCCGTGTTGCGATCGAAACGGGTGTAATCGGCTCTCAGGTTGAGATCCGGATCGTTGAACAACAGCCGCACGGGTAGGCTCCGTAGCTTGCCGCCGGGGGCGTCCGCACGCAGCTGTCCGTCCAGAGGGTGGGTGACCCAGCCCTGGCGGGTCTGGATCTGGGTGGTGAGCGTGAACTGATCGTCTTTTTCCGGCCGACGTTTCCCGTCTTTCTCGACGATGCGGCCGATGCTGATCCGACCGATCACGGGCGGCGTGATGGCAAGCTGCTTGAGCATGGTGAACTCCCGTAGATGAGGCAGTGGTGATAGCGGTGGTGAGGTGTCAGGTGCGTACTAAAAAACGGCGTGTACCCGGTTTGACTTTCCCATAGCGCTTGAGCAATCCGGGATGGACCTGGAGCAGTCGTTCATTGTCCAGCACGGTACTGTCGGCGCTGCGTTTCCAGGACACCTCGCCGTTACCAAAAAGGGCACGGGATGCGTGGCCCATGGCTTGTTGGAGGCGTTGCTTGAGCCGGGATTCCTGGGCCTGTAGCCGAGTCAGGCGCTCGCGCAGATCCAACAGCTCGTCGAAATCCCCGCACAGTCCAGCGTCGTCGGTGAAATCCAGCACCTCCCCGTCGTCGTGCGGGTAGAGCGCCCGCAGGGCCCGGTCCGATGAGGCGCTGCCGTCCACGGGCGGCGGCGTGTCGTTCTCTACGTGGCGCCAGAACGCCCGCTCCCGTTCGATCAATCGCTCGATCACGGCGTCGTCTCGCGGAATGCGGAAGATCTTCATCTCATGGCCGCAGAGCAGCACGCAGACATCGGCCGCCTGTTTGCCGGTGACGGCCAGCTGGTGTTGGACCTGGCATTGGACGTAGTCCGGTACCCCGTCCCGCCAGAGGCGGGCGCCGTACTCTCCGGCGGTCTTGCACTCCAGGATCTGGACGTCGGGATGCCCGACCACGGTGTAGTCCAGATTGGCGAGCATCCAGGCCTTGTCCGGATCCGGATGTTGCAGGACCGCGTGGACGCGGCGCACCTTGCGGCCGGTGTGACGGGCGTAGGCGTCGGCCACGATGGGTTCCAGCACGGTGCCCCAATACAGGGGGGAGGCGAGGTCGTCCTGGGGAGCGATGGGCAACGCGTCCTCCCTCCCGGTTTTGATCATCCACAGCGCCAGGGGAGACTGATAGGGATTGAGGCCGATGGCGCTAGCGGCGTCGCTGCCACCGAGGCCCTGTTTGCGGACTTCGAGCCAGTCTGCTCGGCTGAGACGTTTGGTGGAGACCAGGCGCAGAGCCGGGCGGCGCCGTTGTGGGCGATGAGGGTGAGGGTTCATGGGGCATACTCCATAACCGGGCCGTGCGGCAGCCGCTCGGCTGTCGCAGGGCTTGGATCGAGAAGGGAAAGAGAAGACGAGATCGGGGAAGAGTGGGCTACGCGGACGCGGACGGCCCCGACGGATACCGATTAAAAAACGCGGTGACGAGATCGTGAATGACCGTCTCCGCTTCGGTGTCCGAGGGCCACTGCCCCTGGTGCAGAACCAGGTGGTAACCGAGCAGCTCGCCGAAGGGGCGCACCACGTCCGCTTCGAAGGCCCCGTCCGCCGGTGCACCCGGTGGCCAGAAGCGCCGGCAACAGGTCCAGAGCGGCGCCAGATAGCGGGTACTGGCGCAGATCAAATCAATCCACTCGCCGTGCCCGCACGGCCGAAGACGCTGGTCATGACCGGGCGCTCCGGGTGAGCCCATCAAGCCGTCGAACAGGGCGGCTCCCCAAACGGCCGCTACCCCCGTGGGTAAGGTCTCACTGACCCGGTCCGCCGCCTGTCCACAAGGGCGGAAATACAGTGGGGTCGTTTTCATTATCGATTATCCTCCATAACAACCCCCACCAGAGCCTACCGCTCTGGTGGGGGGTATGGCATGTCGTGGGCAAAGGGCGTCATGCCGTCAGCCGCAGTGCCTGGTCCAGCGCCTTGCGTTTGAGGGTGGCGCCCTGGCCGAACCAGGCGGAGTCCAGGCGATGATCGGCGGTGCGGCTGCGCCGTTCGTGATCGACGAACTCGGTGACCGCGTTCAACAGGCCATAAGCGGTGCGGTGTGAGGAGGGCAAATGAGCGCCCCGGCCCCGGCCGTCGTACAGGGCTCTGACCGTTTCCATGGCGCGTTCGTTGACGGGCGTGATCGTCGCCTTGGTCCGTTGGGTGGTTTGGTCCTGAAAGACGCTACGGAGGAAGGTCCGTACCTCGGTGTCCTTGACCTGGCGCTCGCTCAGCCGCTTGAGGCGGTACATGAACTCGTCCCAGGCGGACACGGAAATCCCCAACTGGCGTTTGACTGCGTCCGGATCGAACACTGATCGGTGGGAGACCTTTACCGCCTGGCTCTGGCCGTTCAGCGCCACCGCAAGCGTGTTGTTGCAGACCACCCGAACGCTGGTGAACTGCGCCGTGGTGGCCATGGTGCCGTCACAGGCGGTGGCCAGCAGGACGTAAGCGTCGGTGCGGTCGTTGCCCTTGAGCACGCCGGTTTGGCCGGTGCGGGCCAGCGCCCAGATCTTGCGGCCTCCTTTAAGGACGCCAGCGGTTTCCAGTTCAAATCCAGACTGCTCGGTGAGATCCCGGTAGAACTCCAGGATCTGCCGGGGCTGAACCACCTTGAAGCGGTTACTCACTACGGACAGAGGCGCCTGATTGTCTGAGCGGAACAGAACCTTCTGATCCGGGAAGGATGAGATCTGCCCCAGGGAGCCAGCCTCACTGCTAATGAAACGGACGGGAGTCTCGCGGATCTCCCAGTCCATGCCGGCTTCCTGCATCCAGACATTGAGGGGTTGTTGGGCAGCGAGCTGGTTGCCGAGTCCGTGCCAGGGGGTTCGGCCTGCATAGGCCATGCTTTCGACAAGATGTGTCATGGTAAATCTCCAAGAAATAGCGATGAGCCCAGAACGGGCGGATTAACGAATAAGAAGAGGGGGAGACATGCTGATTCAGGGGTATAGCTAAAGCAGAATGGGAAAGGCTCAGAGCCAGCCACGCTGGGCCAGGCTGACCCACTCGGAGCGGGACACGACGAAGTGATCCAAGACCCGCACATCGATCAGGGCCAGAGCGTCCTTGAGCCGGGTGGTGATGGTGCGATCAGCCTGGGAGGGCTCACAGCACCCGGAGGGATGGTTGTGGGCGAAGATCACGGCAGCGGCATTACAGGCCAAGGCCTGCTGCACAACCACACGGGGATATACCGCCGCGCCATCAATGGTGCCGTTGAACAAGGGCTCGAAACTGAGGACCTTGTGCTTGTTGTTGAGAAAGATGGCCGCGAAGACCTCGTTCTTTTCCTGGGCGAGGGCCAGCTGCAGGAACTGGGCGACATCGGTGGGAGCCGTGAGTGCCTCCCGACCGGTCAGCTCATCCAGCAGGATGGTGGCCGCCGTACTGACAATCTTCTCGGGTTTAACACAGCCCTGCACGTGGTACAGGCCCTGCTCGTTCTTTACGAAAGTGGGAATATCCATAGAAACTCCAAAACGGCATAAAAAAGCCCGCGCAAGGCGGGCTCTGGTATGCAGTGAAAGGGGGGAGGTGCGAAATACGGGTTAATCGGTGTCGAGTCGAAAGGCGTGGCCGCAATCCAGGCATTGCAGGTTGTCGAGGAAGGTCTGGTCGAGCTTGTCACCGAGAGCGGCACCGGCCTCTCCGCCGGCAACACCTCCGATCAGACCACCAATCACGGCACCGGCGATGCCGCCTAGTAGTGATCCTCCCGGGCCTGCGACATAGCCCAGTGTCATGCCAACACGGGCGCCACTGGTGGCTGCAGCTACGCCACTAGCGGCACCTGCAGCTGTGCCGACAGAGCCGCACACTCTGCGTCCGTTGTGGAGTGCCGCTATCCGGATAGATTGGCAGCTGGGACATTGAATGATCATGAAACCTCCATGCGATGGGTCAGGAAGGTCATTCCTTCCTGGCTTCATGGGGGTGATATGTAGGTGAAAAAATCTGGAATCGAGACGTAGACTAGGTAACAGAAATGAAATTACTATGAATCGCCACCGGTTTGCTAGACACCTTTCAGCCATACAAAATGGTGGCCGCCGTACTGATAATCTCCTCAGGATTAACGTAGCCCTGTACGTGGTACAGGCCCAGCTCGCTCGAATATCCATAGAAACTCCAAAACGGCATGAAAAAGCCCGCACAAGGCGGGCTCTGGCATGCAGTGAAAGGGGGGGGGG
>SWCE01000021.1_pt1 | contig 145222 bp, 130 predicted proteins | sample 4690061 | NCBI WGS metagenome assembly SWCE01 (sample SAMN10267279, study PRJNA491770) | bioreactor metagenome | isolation source: DHS bioreactor inoculated with subseafloor sediment | place: Japan: off Shimokita Peninsula | collected 2012-10 | reverse complement strand
CCCCCCGATTGAGCAAATGTCCCATCGTTCCTCTTTCGGCAAACCGCGACCCGACAGATATCCTGTGAACGAATATCACCATTCGGTCGGCAACCGGATAAACAGCAGCAATTTGTCAATCATTTGGCGCGACAAGCAAAGGAACGACCGTGAGCCGACGAAACAATCCGAAATGAAAAAGGTTTGGCCTTGATCCCGCCTCATTTCTGGAGACAAAGCGTACTATCAAATCAGAAGCCGACCTGCCCGCTCCTTGAAGGAAGCAGGGGTCAAACTCTATGAATGTCAATAACTTTAGGCCATCATCGTTGACAATACGGATGTGGCCACGCAAAAAGCTTATTGTCTATAACGCCGCGAGACGACAAACAGCGCATGACTAGGGACAGGAAACGACGCCAGGCCGGAAAGCAGGCTGGGTTTGGCTTTGTCGGAAAAGCGACAAGCGCCGCCTTTCTGTCCATGCTGTCTCTCGCTGTCTTCGGCGGCTCGGCGAAAGCCGATTTGCGCCTGTGCAACAAGACCGAAAGTCAGGTCGGCGTGGCGATCGGCTACAAGGACAAGAACGACTGGGTCACCGAGGGCTGGTGGAATCTGACACCGAGTTCCTGCGAAACGCTGGTTCCAGGTTCGCTGGTGTCACGATACTATTACATCTACGCAGTTGATTACGACCAGTTCGGCGAATGGGGCGGACGTGCCTTCATGTGCACCCGTGAAAAGGAATTCACCATCCGCGGAATTGAAGACTGCGTCGCCCGCGGGTATGAACGTACGGGCTTTTTCGAAATAGACACCGGAGAGCAAAGCAGCTGGACCGTCCAGCTTACGGAGCCGGTGCAACAGGGGACAGGTGGGCGATGAGGCGTAACCGGCGAGTTAAAATCCTGGCAACTCTCGGTCCCTCTTCCTCAGAACAAGACATCATTGAAAAACTGTATCGCTCGGGTGCGGACGTGTTCCGCATCAACATGAGCCATACGGATCATGATCGTCTGAAGATGCTGGTTGAACGCATTCGTTCGGTGGAAGAATCAGTCGGACGACCGATTGGCATTCTGGCGGACCTGCAGGGGCCGAAACTTCGCGTCGGCACGTTCGCCGACGGCCCGGTCCAGCTCGAAAACGGCGCCAGGTTCATCCTGGACAACGATTCCAAGGCCGGCGACGTCAACAGGGCCTATCTGCCCCATCCGGAAATCTTCAAGGCGCTTGAGCCGGGACACAGGCTGCTGCTCGACGACGGCAAGGTCCAGCTGCGCGTCATCGAAGCCTCCAGCACCCGCGCCGTCACCGAAGTGGAGGTCGGCGGCAAGCTGTCCGACCGCAAGGGCGTCAGCGTTCCCGATTCGGAGATCGCCACTAGCGCCCTGACCGAAAAGGACCACAGGGACCTGGTCGCGGCTCTGGACCAGAATGTCGACTGGATCGCCCTGTCCTTTGTCCAGCGCCCCGACGACATCGCCGAAGTGCGCAAGATCACCCGCGGTAGAGCCGGCGTTCTGGCCAAGATCGAAAAGCCGCAGGCGATCGGTCGTCTGGCCGAGATTATCGAACTGTCCGACGCCATCATGGTTGCCCGCGGGGATCTCGGCGTCGAGCTGCCGCTGGAACAGGTTCCGGGCCTGCAGAAGCAGATCACCCGCGCAGCGCGGCGCGCCGGCAAGCCGGTGGTGATCGCCACCCAGATGCTGGAATCCATGATTTCCGCCCCGGTTCCGACCCGCGCCGAGGTGTCCGACGTGGCGACAGCCGTGTTCGAAGGTGCAGATGCGGTGATGTTGTCTGCCGAATCCGCGGCGGGCTCCTATCCGGTCGAGGCGGTGGAGACGATGGACAAGATCGCCCACGAAGTCGAACGCGACCCCAATTTCCTCACCATCATCCATGCCCAGCGCACGGAGCCGGAAGCGACCGGTGCGGACGCGATTTCAGCCGCCGCCCGCCAGATCGCCGAAACGCTGAAGCTGGCCGCGGTCGTCTGCTATACGACGTCCGGTGCGACCGGTCTCAGGGCGTCGCGCGAACGTCCAGCCTCCCCGGTAATCGTTCTGTCTCCGGTGATCACCACGGCCCGGCGCCTGTCGCTTGCCTGGGGCCTGCATTGCGTGGTGAGCGAGGACGCCACGAACGAGGACGACATGGTCGACCGCGCCTGCCGGATTTCCTATTCGGAAGGGTTCGCCAGGCCCGGCCAGCGGATTATCGTGACCGCCGGCGTGCCCTTCGGCACGCCCGGATCGACCAACATGCTGCGGATCGCCTTCGTCGGCAGTGACGGTCAAGGCGGCATCTGACGGCTTAATCGATTTATCGAGCACAACGAAAAACGGCGGCCCGAGGTCGCCGTTTTCATATCAGTGACGAGAGCATCGGGTCGCTCAGATCGCGTCGCCCTCGGCTTCCTTCTCCATTTCGTCAACAGCTTCCTTGGCATTCTTGAGGCCGGGATTTATTTCCAGTGCGCGGCGGAAGGTCGTCAGCGCCTTGTCATCCTCGCCGATCCGGCGCTGGATAATTGCCAGGCCGGAGAGCGCGCCCCAGTGGCGCGGCTCAAGCGCGAGCGTCCGCTCGATATCCGCCAGCGACCGGCCGAAATCCTGTTGCACGTAATAGACCGTCGCCCGCCGGTTCCAGCCTTCGGCGAAATCCGGCTTCAGCGTTACCACCACGTCGAGCAGATCGAGCGCCAGGCCATACTTGTTGGCCCTCAGCGCAACCGCGGCACGAGACATCAGCGCATCGACGGTATCGCTTCCCGATTCGAGCCACTTTGCCTGGATCTTCTGGCCGAAGGCGAGCGCCTGTTCCGGCGTTTCCGCCTCGCCGAGCTTTTCGAACAGCTCATCGAGGGCTTTCTGGTCCTGATCCGTGCCGTCGGCAACGACCTTTCCGCCTGTCTCGTCCTCTTCATTTTCGGGAAGGGAATGGAGGTCGTCGAGGGACGGGGTATCGACATCGGGCCCAAGCTCGGGGGCCTGTTGCGCAAGGCTTGCCGGGGTGGCAAGCGACATAAGGAGAATAAACAAAAAGAGCCGCATGCCGACAAGTATGCCTTGCCGGCTGCAGCGGTCAATCCGTTAAACGGACAATGAAGAAATCACTTTTACGCGAAACCGGGGCGGCCGGGCCGCCGTACAAGGGTTTCCTCAGCCCTGGCGGGCTTTAAAGCGCGGATTCTTCTTGTTGATGATGTAAACGCGACCCTTGCGGCGAACCATGCGGTTGTCCCGGTGACGGGTCATCAGCGCTTTGAGCGAGTTCTTGATCTTCATTGTACTGTCCCCCGAAAGGGCCCTGTTTCCCTAAAACGTGAACGAGCGCCTGAGGCGCCCGATTTGATGGTGGCTATCTCCGTTTCGGACCGCTGCATGCCTTATGCATTGCGCCGGCCCGTTTCCGGAAACCGCCTGCGCTTTTCGAAAAACTCCCGAAAACCGCAAAAATGGTGGGCGTGACAGGGATTGAACCTGTGACCCCTTCGATGTCAACGAAGTGCTCTCCCGCTGAGCTACACGCCCGAATTTCTCGGTATTTCGACGCCGCAGCGCCGTGGTGGAGTGCGATATAACGGGGATCGCCGATCAGTGCAAGACCCCAATTCGCAGAACTGTCAAACAATTCTCACGGAGGCCGAAAAGATCGCGCTTCAGGCCGCCAGCATCCGATCCACTTCCTGGACGAGATCCTTCAGGTGGAACGGTTTGGACAGGACCTTGGCATCCTTGGGCGCATCCGATTCCGGATTGAGAGCCACCGCCGCAAAACCCGTGATGAACATGACCTTGAGGTCCGGGTCCAGTTGCGTCGCCCGGCGGGCCAGCTCGATGCCGTCCATTTCCGGCATGACGATATCCGTCAGCAGCAATGAAAACGGCTCTTCGCGCAGGCGCTCGTAGGCGCTTTTTCCATTATCGAAAGACACCACGTCGTGACCGGCGTTTTCCAACGCCTTGGCCAAAAACCGACGCATGTCGTTGTCATCTTCCGCAAGAAGGATACGCGGCATCTTGGTCAACCATTCTTCTCCGTACCGGTGAGGCAGGGACAATCCACCTCCCTCGCCGGTTATAGTCCGAAATGCGCGTAAAGATAGGGTGAAACCGTTCTCCCCCTGTTTTGAGCCGGTTTCTGTGGACTGCGTGTTGATTCCTTGGCACGATGGGAATGACAGTGAAACGAGGACGAAATTTGCCAAACACGAGCGACGGCGATACCGCGGATGCGGCGCAGGCCGACTTCAACGGCTTGCCGGCCTTTGAAGTTCTGGCGCCCGCCGATCAGCGCCTGCCCTTCATCTTCAATTCCCCGCATTCCGGCCGCGAGTATCCGGCAAGTTTCCTCGATGCGTCCCGTCTGGACGAACTCGCGATCCGCCGCTCCGAAGACGCCTATGTCGATCAGCTGTTCATGAACGTCGTCGGATTGGGCGCACCGCTTTTGAAGGCCAACTTCCCCCGCGCCTATCTGGACGTGAACCGCGAGCCTTACGAACTCGACCCCAAGATGTTCGACGGCCGTCTGCCGTCTTATGCCAATATTCGCTCCATCCGGGTGGCCGGAGGCCTCGGTACGGTGGCCCGCGTGGTCAGCGAGGCCCAGGAGATCTACCGGCACCGCCTGCCGGTCAGCGAGGCCATGACCCGGATCGAGGACATCTACAAGCCGTATCACTCCACTTTGCGCCGGCTCCTGGCCCAGACCCACGTTACCTTCGGCCACGCGATCCTGATCGACTGCCATTCGATGCCGTCGACCATCAAATGCCAGACGAGCGAAACCCGGCCCGATTTCATCCTGGGCGACCGTTACGGTACGAGTTGCGCCATCGAACTCACCGATTTCGCCACGGAGCTTCTGAAGGGCTACGGCTACACGGTCAGCCGAAACAAGCCCTATGCGGGCGGCTTTATCACGGAACACTACGGCCGGCCCGCAAGCGGGCTTCACGCACTGCAGATCGAAATCAACCGCGGTCTTTACATGGACGAAGGTGCCCACACCCTTCATTCGGGTTTCAACACCCTTGCGGACCATCTGGCGAGTTTCGTGCGCGAACTCACGGCCATGCCGGATACCGCCTTCGGCGCCGACTCCATCGCAGCCGAATAACCCGCATTGGGCGCTTGCCCGAGATCACCCCGTAGCCGCATTGTCACCAGGCGAAAAACTCGATAAACGGGCAAAAAAAAGGCCGCACTCACGAAGAGGCGGCCCGAGTCTAGGGAGGAAACGCCCAAGGAGGGCGGCGCTAATAGGAAAGATCCTTTCGCGCTGCAACAAATTCGCATTGCGTCGCACAAAGGTCAAGCCCACCTTGTAGGCAGGAGATGCCCTAAAATAGGGCACCGACCTTTTGCTTGGCTCTTGCTTGTTGCTTTAACCAATTTAAGTCACTGACCTAAAAAGAAAATGAGGCAAACTGACGCCTCCAGACTCTCTGCACTCGGTATACAGGCATTCCAAATGAACAACCCAGCCATGCACTTATCGCATATCCATGCGGATTTTCTGAACCGGCTCGCCGATGCCGCCGAGGCAGCGATCATGCCGCACTTCCGATCGGGGCATGATGTCGAGAACAAACTTGATGCAGGGTTCGATCCCGTGACGGTCGCCGACCGCGCCGGAGAAGAGGCCATGCGGGCTCTGATCAATGCGGAATTCCCCGATCATGGCATACTGGGGGAAGAGCACGGCCCGGAAAAACTCGATGCCGAAAACGTCTGGATTCTGGACCCGATCGACGGTACCCGTGCCTTTATCACCGGGCTGCCCACCTGGGGCACGCTGATCGGGCTGCGCACCAACGGCCGCGCCTGTCTCGGCATGATGGCCCAACCTTATGTGAAGGAACGGTATGCGGGCGACGGCACATCGGCCTGGTACACGGGCCCGATCGGCCAGCGGCAGCTAAAAACCCGCGCCTGCGAGCGGATCGGGGACGCGGTCATGCTGACGACCGCGCCGGAGCTTTTTTCCGCTGCCGAGCAGCCGGTTTTCGACGCCGTCGCGAAGGCCACGACCCTGACCCGTTTCGGCACCGACTGTTACGGCTATTGCATGGTCGCTGCCGGTATGGCGGACCTGGTGATCGAATCCGGTCTCAAGGCCTATGATATTGCGGCCCTCGTTCCGGTCATTGAAGGGGCCGGTGGCGTCGTGACCACATGGTCAGGCAACTCGCCCGTGGACGGTGGCCAGATCCTGGCCTGCGGTGATCCACGCCTGCATGAAAAGGTCCTGCACATGCTGGAAGGCGCGGCAGTCTAGGGGCCGAACCCGGGACCGAATTCGTCATTCGTAGTCGGACCCGGGCACGAAGGCGTCGAACGCCGTCCAGAACTGATCTCTGTATACATTGGCTTCGGTCAGCAGCTCGTGCTCCGATCCGGCGATCTCGATATATCCGGTCGCCCGGCAGCGGGAGGCGAACTCCTCCGTTGCCCTTGTCGAGACGATACGGTCGTTGCCCGCGGCAATAATCAGGCAGGGCAGCATGACCTTCTGGCCCGCGTCGCGTCGCCGGAAGGACAGCATGCACCGCGCTGCGCTGTGCAGCCAGCCAATGGTGGGAGACCCGACCCCGAGTTGGGGCGCGGCGACCAGCACCGCATTGAACCGGGCGAACCGGTCATGATCGCTTGTCTGCCTGTTTTCCGAGAAAGGAATGAGGAAATTGCGGCTGCCGCCGGGAATGAACGCCCGGGCCAGCCCGATCCAGGAGAATATCGCAGCCAGGGGGAAGGCAATCCGCTCCAGGAAATTCCGGGCACCGGGCGTATATCTGGTGACCTCCGGCTTCGGATACCGCCCGAAGCTGAGGAATTTAATGAGCCTGTAAAGGCCTGGCCGGGTCTTTTTCAGATTGAAGTCCGCCAGCCCCATCAGCGGTGATATCAGCACCGCCCGGTCCAGCATGGTCCGCAAGCGGGCGGAATCCGACAGGAGGATCGACGCCCCCGTCGAGTGGGCCAGAGCGAAATGCGGTCCCGGATATTCGGTGAGCGACACTTTCTTCAGAACCGTTTCCAGGTCCTGACGGTACTGCCGGAACCCGGAAATGTGCCCCTTCGCGCGATTGCGCAAGGACCGTTGCGATCCGCCCTGCCCACGCCAGTCGAAGGTGATCACGGCAAAGCCCCGCCCGCGCAGGTCCTGAATGGTCTCGAAATATTTCTCGATGAATTCCGCCCGCCCCTGCAGCAGGGTCACCGTGCCGCGGCGCCTGCCCCCGACGGAGCCCCAATGCGCATAGCGCAGTTCTGTACCGTCCGGTGTTGTGATCATGCCGGTGACCGCGCCGTCGGGAATGGGGTTTTCGGGATGATCGATCAGGGTCATGCGGCAACTTGCAAAGGAATCGGTTCTTCACTGATACCTTCGGCCGATCCGGTCCTCAACCGGAAACGGGCACCCCTGCGTCAGGGGTGCCTGTTTTCTGTGTTCACCAGCTACGGCCCCAGCCGCCGTGATGACGACGAGTCACATGCTTGCGCAGGATCCGGCCGTTGAACGCGTCGACCACGAGCCGGACCGGTGCGCCGCGCCAGCCACGGGCCTTGACCACGTAGACCGGACCACGTGCATCGACAATGCGGACCCGGTGGAAACCGCGATGCTTCAGGCTGCGACGGATCTGGTGCGGCCCCATGCGGCCCCAGTGACCCGGACGGTTCCCATGCCAATGACGGCCGCCGTCACGTCCGCCGCGGAAACCGGCTTTCTGGACCGCGACCGATTCCGGAGCCTTGAACTGGGCACCTGCAGCCTGGGCGGAAGCCGCGCCGCCCAGAGATACGGCGGTGATCAGGAATGCGCCGGCCAGCGGTGCGGAAACGAGGGACTTCAAAATGGACATAACGGATCTCCTTTTCTCATCGCCAGCCCTGTGCCGGCGTTGAAGACAAGATGACCCGCTGCACTTGAACCTAACCGGAAAGCCTTGTTCATGTGCCGTTCAGCTTCCCGGCCCGTGTCCCCCGCCCGCGCAAACGAACGGGCTTTTTGCCTCTTGAAAGGGAAAATTGCCGTTCCCATCTCTTGGATGCAGGCGCCAAACGGGCCTGCGCTGCAAGGACTGTCCGCGTCCCGCCGAAGTCGGGGGACCATGGAAGTCAGTGGAACCGTTGCTCATCAGAAGAGGACATAACCATGCGTCATTTTGATTTTACCCCCCTGCACCGTTCGACGATCGGATTCGATCGCCTGTTCTCCATGCTCGATTCGGCCAATTCCGAAACACCGAGCTATCCGCCCTATAACATCGAGCGAACCGGCGAGAACAACTACCGCATCACCATGGCCGTCGCTGGCTTTGCTGAAGCCGACCTTTCGCTGGAAGCCAAGGAACATGTGCTGACGATCAAGGGTGAGAAGAAGGAAGAAGACGAAACCCGCGACATTCTCTATCGCGGTATCGCTTCGCGCGCCTTCGAACGGCGCTTCCAGCTCGCCGAACACGTCCGTGTGGAAGGCGCCCATCTGGAAAACGGTCTCCTGCATATCGATCTCGTCCGCGAGATCCCGGAAGCCATGAAGCCGCGCAAGATCGAAATCGGCTCCGGCGCGCCGAAGCAGATCGAGACCAAGGCTCACTAACAAGCTCCGGCTTTCGCCCGACCAAGGGCGAAGGCCGTCAGAGCCGAAACGGGCGCTCGGGAGACCGGACGCCCTGTTTCGTTTCTGCCAGGGTTATGACCCGAAAGGCTCAGCTTCCAGCCAGTATCTCACGGAACCGCTCCACATCCGCCTCGGTCGTGGCGAAGCTCGTCACAAGGCGGAGGCAGACTTCGTCCTCCTTAGGCCCTGCTTCTGCCGGCACACCGCTGGCCGGCCATTCATAGAAAAAGGCACCGCCGGCCTTGAGCCGGTCTGCGTCCGCCTTTTTCAGGATCGGAAACAGCTCGTTGGCCTCCACCGGCCAGGCCGTGCGCCCACCGGCTTCGCGAATGCCTTCGGCAAGCCGTAGCGCCATGTCATTGGCGTGGGCAGCCGTCGCCAGCCAGTTGTCGTCGGCGAGATAGCCCTCGAACTGGGCGGCGATGAACCGGCTTTTGGAAAAAAGATGCCCGGCGCGCTTGCGCGCATATTCGAAGCCCCTGGTCGCTTCCGCGTCGAAAAAAACGACAGCCTCCGCACACCAGCAGCCGTTCTTCGTCGCCCCGAAGGACAGGACATCGACACCCGCCCTCCAGGTCATGTCCGCAGGCGAACACCCAAGAGAAACAAGTGCGTTGGCAAAGCGGGCGCCATCCATGTGAAGCGGCAGGCCTCGCGTCTGCGCGACCGCCTTGATCGCCCGGATCTCGTCGAGACTGTGGACGGTCCCGCTTTCGGTCGCCTGGGTAATGGACACCGCAGCGGCCTGCCCGTGATGGACAACACCCTCGGGAAAGGCGGCAATTGCCGTTTCCAGCGCCTGCGGCGACATTTTTCCGTTTTCCCCGGGAACGGAAACCAGCTTGCCGCCACCGGTGAAAAATTCCGGACAGCCGCATTCGTCGACCTGGATATGCGCGTCCGGATGGCAGAAGAACGCCGCACCCGGCTTCGCATAGGCCGACAGCGCCAGCGCGTTCGCCGCCGAGCCGGTCCCGACAAAAAAGACGGCGACCTCACGCTCGAAAATCTCCGAGAGCCGGTCCGTTACGGATTTGGAGATCGGATCCACGCCGTAGGACGGCACGGCTCCGGCTTGATGGCGGGCCAGGGCAGCCATCACCGGCTCCGTGGCTCCCGCCCAATTGTCACTGGCGAAGTTCATGCCCCGGTTTAATCAGCAAATCCGCCAGCCGACAAGATCGCGATACCGGGATCCGAGCGCACTTTAATAGTAATAGCGCTCACGCTTGCGGTAATAGGACCCGAGCAGGGTATCGAGCGACAGATATCCGCCCCCCTTCAGGGCCGGCACCAGCAGCACGAAGATCCACATCAGCCGCTGGTCGGCAATGAGCGAACTTGGATTGCCGTCAAACAGCGCCCCGATCGTCTCCGCCCCGACATGATGGCCGGTAATGTCCACATAGGTCATGACGACCACGAAAACGATCATGCCGAGGCTGGCCGCGCGCGTAAACAGGCCGACCGTGATCAGGACGGGAAGAATGAACTCCATCCAGGTGCCGAGCAGGACGATGAGTCCGTAGGGGAAAAAGGCAATCTGACTGGTGTCGTAGCTGACCTTTTCCATCAGGGTCGGCAGGATCTGGGCATAGGCCCCGTCACTTGGTGACAGAAAACCCAGCGGGCCATTACCGATCTTGGTCAGTCCGGAATTGATGAAATAGACGAGCAGGACGCTGGCGAACACGAACCGGGCGGCAAGGCCGAGCAGCCAGCCGTTGGTCAGCCGCTCCAACCCGCCGAAGAAGCCGCCGTAAAGCCTCGTGAGAAAACCGATCATAACTTCCCCTCTATCAAGCTGACCGATCCGCCGGCGTGTCATTCACGACGAGGCCGGAAAAGGCTCCGGCGGACAGAAAATCGGACAGGCACCCAGACAAATCGAATTCGGGTATCTCCGCAAGGGCCTTGTTGGCCGCTTGCCCCAGAGTGTGTGTTTCAAGCGCCCGGAAAAACAGATCCGCGCCCGGGCGCATCAGCTGCAAGCCGACGTCCAGCTCGGGCCGGGTAATCAGCACGCTTTCGGATGTTTCAAGATCGACCACCGGCGGATCTTCGGGCGAGAACCGGTTGGCAAGCGCAATGGACAAGACCGGCCAGGGCGAGCTGACGCAGCTTGCGGCCGGATGGAGCTTGAAACGAACTTCGCCGACACGTTCGGGCGCCACCGAACCCAGCACCTGCGGATCGAGCGGTTCGTCATCTGCCGCGTGATAGGCCTGAAGCCAGGTCCATTCCAGGCGCGCGACATCGGCCAGATACGGATACCGGCCAAGCGGCGGGAAAGCCTCGATAAAGTCCGGGAACTTTGCCCCGTACCACAGAAGCACCGGCGAACGTGGCGGATGATCGATGACGAAGCTGCGTGCGAGCGCCTTGAAATAGTCGTCTCCGAGCAACCGTTCGATGGCCGGATACGTCTGCGCGAGCGCCTCCGTCAGGCTGACGATCACGTTGTTGCGGTAGACGTTGAAGCGTTTCGGCGCCGGCTTGCCGTCAGGTCCGACGATCCCGTCCGGGACCGGCAGATCCGCATCTGTCAGCGCGGCGGAGAACGATGACACTGTATCCGGTAAATCAGGGTCAGACTGCACGCTTCAGCTCCGAACCCGTCATCCGGCCCAGAATTGCATCCGCCGCCCGCGCCTCCGCGAGAAGCACGGACCATGCCGGCACGTCGTTGTCCCATTCGATCAGCGTCGGCAGCAGACCGGAACGCTTCAGGACCTCTTCATAGAGCGCCCAGACCGCCTGATCGACTTCCCGGTCGTGCGCATCGATCAAAAGAGGTCGGCCCTCGTCGTCCGTATCCGGCGCGTGACCGCCCAGATGCAACTCGCCGACCGCTTCCATGGGAAAGGCATCGATATAGTCTTCGGCAGACCTTTGGTGATTGACGCAGGAGACATGAACATTGTTGACGTCGAGCAGCAGGCCGCAGCCGGTCCGGCGGGTAATTTCGCGCAAGAAGTCCAGCTCGCTCATGGTGCTCCGGTCAAAGGCAACATACGTCGAGGGGTTTTCCAGGAGCATCCTGCGGCCCATGACCTCCTGGACCTCGTCGATATGGTCGCAGACCCGCTGCAGGGTCATCTCGTCATAAGGTACCGGCAGAAGGTCATTGTAATAGGTCGCATCGTGGGTCGACCACGCCAGGTGTTCGGAAAACAGCCCCGGCTCATAGCGGGTACTCAACGCTTGCAACCGCTTGAGATGATCCCGATCGAGCGGTCCTTCGCCGCCGATGGACAGGCCCACGCCGTGCAGCGACACCGGATAATCGCGGCGGATCGACTCCAGCTGGCGGTGCGGGACGCCTCCTGCCCCCATGTAATTCTCCGCATGAACCTCGAAAAACCCGACTTCCGGCCGGGTCTCCAGGATCTCCGCCACATGCTCCCCCTTCAGCCCCGCGCCCGCACGGGCCGGAACCGTCTCAGCGATGCGCGAATGGGCAGTCTGGCTGTCCGGGTCGGATGTCATAAGGACCTCCTCAAGAGTGCTCGGCGCGACGCCGGCGGGTTGCCGGCCGGTTTTTCGGGCTAGTTTTTTGGCCAGTGTTTCGGGTCGCGCTTCAGGTCGCAACCGGAATATCAAAGCCGGACGCGGCAAGGCGCCCGGCTTTACATGCATGCGTCGATACGCAAAAGGCGTCAGGCCTTCGGAAGGTCGCGGTCGAGCTCGGTCAGCGATCCCTTGCGGCCGTCGGGCAATTCCATGGTTTCACAGGTGCCTTTCGGAACCAGGGTCCATGCGTTGCCCTGGTAATCGATCGTCGAGGTCCCGGCGCAGGTGGTACCGGGGCCGGCCTTGCAGTCATTCTGCCCCTTCAGGGACACGCCATAACACTTTTCCTTCGCTTGGGCATTTGCAGTACCGGGCACCGAAATTCCGGCAAGTGCCGTTGCAACGGCACCTGCGACGATAGCAGCGGACATGACCTTTGTTTTCATTGCGGACTCCTGGGATCAAAAGCAATTCGTTCGGGCCGGCATAACGACATCCGGTCGCACCTGCCGTGCTCGAAAAGTGGACAGTTCGCCCATCAATAGGAAATCAAACGGCCGTGACTAAAAAATGAACAACAATTTTAGCATTTTGGACGGACGAAAGAATCTTACGTCCGAACCGCCCCCGCACGTCATTAAATCGCAATTGGGACATTGAGGGCGAAACTTTTGTAATTTTACAGTATATAAACAGTCTTGCCCCTGGCTTCGAAATCTGGCATGGTCGCGCCGCTTGGAATAGGACAGGATCACTGTCCCTTTTTGATCGAAGGTTCAAAATAGGCCTGAGCGAGGCGGTGAACCGATCGGATCGAAAAGGCCGGGCTGACCGCTCGGCTGCCAAAGGGATGGCGCCGAAAGGCGGGAGCGGGAAGCTCCCGGCGGCCCTTACAAACGGGCCGCGTCATTAAGACGGTTCGCTTTCTGGAAGCGAGGCGTTAAATATTTCGACAGAGCCGGGGCTGAAGCCGGGGTCGTCGCACGAGCCGCGTCCGGACAGGAACGCGACCCGAACGGGACCCGACGCTTCAAACCACGGCGGCGACTGGGGTAACGTTGAGGGCGCACATGACGAAGATCGAGCTGACGACCGGCACGGCCATGCAGGCAGAGGGACACGCGGCGAAAACCACCGCGACCGGTACCACCCTTGCCACACGACTGGGCGCGGCCGCCGCAAAAGGGCTCTACAATCCGTCGCGCGAACACGACGCCTGCGGCGTTGGCTTTGTTGCCCACATGAAGGGGGAGAAATCCCACCGCGTCATCGCCGATGGCCTTCAGGTGCTGGAAAACCTGACCCATCGCGGCGCCGTGGGCGCTGATCCGCTGATGGGCGACGGTGCGGGCATGCTGGTGCAGATCCCGCACACGTTCCTCAAGGAAGATTTGGCCGCCAAGGGCATCGACCTGCCGGAAGCCGGTGAATATGGCGTCGGCTTCGTCTTCCTTCCCCAGGACGAAACCATCCGTACGAAATGCGTAGCGATCATCGAACAGACCATCGCCGCCGAGGGCGAAGAGCTGATCGGCTGGCGCGATGTGCCTGTCGACAACTCCAGCCTGTCGAAAGCACCCGACATCGCCGCGACCGAACCGGTGTCGAAGCAGGTCTTCATCAAGCGCACCAGTTCCACCGACCCGGACAGTTTCGAACGCCGGCTTTATGTTCTGCGCAAGGTCATTTCCAACCAGGTGCGCACCCAGCTTGGCCTGGAAAAGAGCGGCTTCTATGTCGTCTCCATGTCGAGCCGGACAATCGTCTACAAGGGCATGTTCCTCGCTTATCAGCTGGGCGCCTACTACCAGGACCTGAAGGACGAGCGCTTCGTCTCCGCGCTGGCGCTCGTGCACCAGCGGTTTTCGACCAACACCTTCCCGTCCTGGGAACTGTCGCACCCCTACCGGATGGTTGCCCATAACGGTGAGATCAACACCCTGCGCGGCAACGTCAACTGGATGGCGGCCCGTCAGGCTTCGGTCTCCTCGCCGCTGTTCGGCGACGACATCTCCAAGCTCTGGCCGATTTCCTATGAGGGCCAGTCGGACACGGCCTGTTTCGACAACGCCCTGGAATTCCTGGTCATGGGCGGCTACACGCTCGCCCACGCGGCCATGATGCTGATCCCGGAAGCCTGGGCCGGCAACCCGCTGATGGACGACAACCGCCGCTCCTTCTACGAATATCACGCGGCCCTCATGGAGCCGTGGGACGGCCCGGCCGCCGTCGCCTTCACCGACGGCCGGCAGATCGGCGCGACCCTCGACCGCAACGGACTGCGTCCGGCGCGCTACATCGTCACCGACGAAGACTTCGTCATCATGTCCTCGGAAGTCGGCGTGCTGCCGGTGCCGGAAGAACGCATCGTGCGCAAGTGGCGCCTGCAGCCGGGCAAGATGCTGCTCATCGACCTGGAACAGGGCCGTATCATCTCCGACGACGAGATCAAGCGGGAACTGTCGACTGCCAACCCCTACAAGGACTGGCTGCACAGAACCCAGATCGTTCTGGAGGATATGCCGGAAGTGCGCGGCCGCGCGCCGGTCGCGGGAGAAAGCCTGCTCGACCGCCAGCAGGCCTTCGGCTACACCCAGGAAGACATCAAGCTCCTGATGCAGCCCATGGCCACCGTCGGCCAGGAAGCCATCGGCTCCATGGGCACCGACACGCCGATTTCGGCCCTCTCCGACAAGTCGAAGCTGCTCTATACCTATTTCAAGCAGAACTTCGCGCAGGTGACCAACCCGCCGATCGACCCGATCCGCGAGGAACTGGTCATGAGCCTGGTGTCCTTCATCGGCCCGCGCCCGAACCTGTTCGACCTGAAGGGCCTGTCGACCTCCAAGCGCCTTGAAGTGCGCCAGCCGATCCTGACCAACGAGGATCTGGAAAAGATCCGCGCCATCGGCGACATCGCGGACAACCAGTTCTCCGCCAAAACGCTCGACATCACCTATTCGTCCGAAAAGGGCTCCAGCGGCATGGAAGATGCCGTGGACGAACTCTGCCGGCGCGCCGAAAAGGCGGTTCTGGACGGCGACAACATCATCATCCTGTCGGACCGCTTGATCAGCCGGAACCGGATCGCGATCCCTGCCCTGCTGGCAACGGCGGCCGTCCACCATCACCTGATCCGCAAGGGCCTGCGCACGTCCGTGGGTCTTGTCGTCGAAACCGGCGAAGCCCGCGAAGTGCATCACTTCTGCGTCCTGGCCGGTTATGGCGCCGAGGCGATCAACCCCTATCTGGCGTTCGAAACCCTGCTCCTGATGCATGCGGAAATGGACTTCCCCGAAGAAGTCGACGCCCACGAGGTGGTCTACCGCTACATCAAGTCCATCGACAAGGGTATCCTGAAGGTCATGTCCAAGATGGGCATCTCGACCTACCAGTCCTATTGCGGTGCGCAGATCTTCGATGCGGTCGGCCTGTCGAGCGAGCTGGTGCAGAAATACTTCACCGGCACCGCCACCACCATCGAAGGCATCGGCCTCAACGAAGTGGCGGAAGAAACCGTGCTGCGCCACGAGGATGCTTTCGGCGATCTCGCGATCCTGCGCAATTCCCTGCAGGTCGGCGGCGAATATGCCTACCGTACTCGCGGCGAAAGCCACATGTGGACGCCTGATTCCATCGCCACCCTGCAGCACGCGGTCCGCTCCAACCTGCCGGACATGTACCGCGAATTCTCCAAGATGGTGAACACGGAAACCGGCCGATTCACGATCCGGGGCATGTTCCGCATCAAGAGTGCCGAAGAGCTCGGCCGCACGCCGATCAGCCTGGACCAGGTCGAGCCGGCGTCCGAGATCGTCAAGCGCTTCGTGACCGGCGCCATGTCCTTCGGCTCGATTTCCCGCGAGGCGCATACGTCGCTGGCGATTGCCATGAACCGGATCGGCGGCAAGTCCAACACGGGTGAAGGCGGGGAAGAGCCCGAGCGCTTCAACCCGCTTCCCGACGGATCGATGAACCCGCAGCGCTCCGCGATCAAGCAGGTCGCCTCTGGCCGCTTCGGCGTGACCACCGAATATCTGGTCAACGCCGACATGATCCAGATTAAGGTCGCCCAGGGCGCCAAGCCCGGCGAAGGCGGCCAGCTTCCGGGTCACAAGGTCGATGCGGTCATCGCCAAGGTGCGTCACTCCACGCCGGGCGTCGGCCTGATTTCCCCGCCGCCGCACCATGACATCTATTCGATCGAGGATCTGGCGCAGCTGATCTACGACCTGAAGAACGTCAACCCGGCGGCCGACATTTCGGTCAAGCTCGTCTCGGAAGTCGGCGTCGGCACGGTCGCCGCAGGCGTGGCCAAGGCGCGCGCCGACCACATCACCGTTTCCGGCTATGACGGCGGTACCGGCGCGTCGCCGCTGACCTCCATCAAGCATGCCGGGTCCCCGTGGGAAATCGGCCTTGCCGAAACCCAGCAGACCATGGTCCTCAACGGCCTGCGCTCGCGCGTGTGCCTGCAGGTGGACGGTGGCCTGCGCACCGGCCGCGACGTGCTTGTCGGCGCTTTCCTCGGCGCGGATGAATTCGGTTTCTCCACGGCCCCGCTGATCGCGGCCGGCTGCCTGATGATGCGCAAGTGCCACCTGAACACCTGTCCGGTCGGCATCGCCACCCAGGATCCGGTCCTGCGCAAGCGCTTCAAGGGCACGCCGGAACACGTCATCAACTACTTTTTCTTCGTCGCCGAAGAACTGCGCGAACTGATGGCTTCCCTTGGCGTCGCCAAGCTGGAGGAGATCATCGGCCACTCGGAGTTCCTCGACAAGGAAGCCGCCATCAATCACTGGAAGGCCCGGGGCCTCGATTTCACGAAGATCTTCTATCAGCCGGAGGCAAAGCCGGAAGAGATCCGTTGGACCGAGACCCAGAAGCATCCGATCGACGATATTCTGGACCGCCGCCTGATCGCGGCAGCAAAGCCCGCGCTCGACACCAAGGAACCGACGATCGTCGACGAGACCATCTGCTCCGTCGACCGGTCGGTCGGCGCCATGCTGTCCGGTGAGATCGCCAAGCGCTACGGCAACAAGGGCCTGCCCCAGGGCACCCTGCGGATCAATCTCAAGGGCACCGCCGGCCAGGCCTTCGGCGCCTTCGTTTCCAAGGGCGTGACCATGGATCTGGTGGGCGATGCCAACGACTATGTCGGCAAGGGTCTTTCGGGCGGCCGCCTGATCGTCCGCCCGCCGGAAAACACCCGCATTATCCCGGAAGATTCCATCATCGTCGGCAACACCGTTCTGTACGGGGCGACCGAAGGCGAATGCTACTTCCGCGGCGTCGCCGGCGAACGCTTCGCCGTGCGCAACTCCGGCGCCGTCGCCGTCGTCGAAGGTGTCGGCGATCACGGCTGCGAATACATGACCGGCGGCGTCGTCGTCGTCATCGGCCAAACGGGGCGCAACTTCGCGGCCGGCATGTCGGGCGGGATCGCCTATGTGCTCGATGAAGACGGCACATTCGGATCGCGCTGCAACCTGGCCATGGTCGATCTGGAGCCGGTCTCCGAAGAAGACGACCTTCTGGAAAAACTGCACCACCATGGCGGCGACATCGAGCACAAGGGCCGCGTCGACATTACCGGCGACATGACCCGGCACGACGACGAACGTCTGCGCCAGCTTCTGGCCAAGCACATCGAGTACACCGGTTCGACCCGGGCTCAGATGATCCTGGACAACTGGGCGACCTACCGTCCGAAATTCGTCAAGGTCATGCCGGTCGAGTACCGCCGGGCCCTGCGGGAGATGGAAGAACAGCGCCTGGGCGTCGCCGCTCAATAAGCTTCGGAATAGAAACGCGCCGGCTCTCGGGCCTTCGGGCCCGGTCGCAGCCGGTCATTGAGACATGTGTTTGCAAGGAGGTTGCCTTGGGCAAGGTTACCGGATTTCTCGAGATCGATCGGCAGGAACAGAAGTACCAGCCGGCGTCTGACCGTATTCGTCACTTCCGTGAATTCACGATCCCGCTCAACGACGGCGAGATCACGAACCAGGCAGCTCGCTGCATGGATTGCGGCATCCCGTTCTGCCACGGCCCCGACGGCTGTCCTGTCGACAACCAGATCCCGGACTGGAACGATCTGGTCTATCAGGGCGACTGGGAACTGGCCTGCGAGAACCTGCATTCGACCAACAACTTTCCCGAATTCACCGGCCGGATCTGCCCGGCGCCTTGCGAGGAAGCCTGTACGCTGAACCTCGAAGACATTCCGGTGAACATCAAGAGTGTCGAACAGGCGATTGCCGACAAGGGGTTCCAGGAAGGCTGGATCGTGCCGCAGCCGGCAGCGATCAAGACCGGCAAGGCGGTCGCCGTCGTCGGTTCCGGCCCGGCCGGCATGGCCGCGGCCCAGCAGCTCGCCCGCGCCGGACACACCGTCCACGTCTATGAACGCGAAGCCAAAGCCGGCGGCCTGCTGCGCTACGGCATTCCCGACTTCAAGATGGAAAAGCACTATATCGACCGCCGGGTCGAGCAGATGGAAGCCGAAGGCGTCACCTTCCACTATGGCGTCAATGTCGGCGTCACGGTCACGCTCGACGAGCTGGCCGAACGCCATGACGCGGTGATCCTGTGCGCCGGCGCGGAACGTCCCCGCGATCCGGGCGTCGGTGGCATGGAACTGGAAGGCTGCCACTGGGCCATGCCTTATCTGGTTCAGCAGAACCGCAGGGTCGGCAACGAGCCGGAAACCGGCGAAGCACCGATCTGGGCCGCCGGCAAGCATGTGGTCGTCATCGGCGGCGGCGACACGGCCTCCGACTGCGTCGGCACCGCGTTCCGCCAGGGGGCGCTGTCCGTGACCCAACTCGATATTCGTCCGATCCCGCCGCTCAAGGAAGACAAGCTGACCGTGTGGCCTTACTGGCCGACGAAATTCCGCACCTCGTCCTCCCAGGCCGAAGGCGCCGAACGCGAGTTTTCCGCCGCGACCCTGGAACTCGTCGGCGAAGACGGCCATGTCACCGGTGTGAAATGCGCCCGAGTCGATGAAAAGCGCCGTCCGATCGCGGGCACGGAATTCATCCTGCGCGCGGATCTCGTCCTGGCGGCCATCGGTTTCTCCGGTCCGCTGCTGGACACCTATATCGCCAAGGCCGACGGCCGTCTGGAACTCGACGGTCGGACCAACGTCAAGGCCAATACCGACGACTACAGGACCAGCATCGACAAGGTCTTCGCCGCAGGCGACGTGCGCCGCGGCCAGTCCCTGGTCGTCTGGGCCATCCGCGAAGGCCGCCAGGCGGCCCGGTCCGTGGACATTTTCCTGACCGGTTCGACCAACCTGCCCCGGTAGGCCTTTCGGGAATAGAAATACGAAGGGCCGCTCTTGGGCGGCCCTTATTGTTTCACTACTATCGGCTTTGAATTTCAGGACCCGCCGGGAACCGCCCGCTTCGTATCGTCCACCCGTCCCGGCATTTCCGGCAGGCTTTCGCCCTTGACGAAGAAGCGATAGGCGACCGAGTCGTCCTTCAGGTCCGGCGACATGTCTTTCCCGCCAAGGAGTTCGTCCTCGGGCGAGGTCACCCGCCCCGTCAGCACGATGAAATCCGGATCGTCGTCCACGCCTTCAAAGGCATAGCCCCCGTAGCCGCCGAGAATGCGGGACAGTTCGCGTTCGACGAAGAACGCGACCTTTTGATACCCGGCCCAGGTAAATCCGATCTTGTCGCCGGCACGCAACCGGGCGTTCTTGCCGTCAACGTCGGGACCGTAGGACGAAAAGGCGCCTTCCTCGTTGAGAAAAATATCCCAGATATCGACATACCACGTCCGCGAATCCGACAGTTCCCCCTGAAAGATGTCATTCAACTGGCCGAAATCGGCATTCGTAATTTCCGCATTCGTCGGCGGCAACCCGACCCAGACCAGCGGCTTTCTTTCCTGCCTGACCGTGCGCACCAGGTCTCCGGCCCTTTTTCTGTAGGTTTCGATCCAGGCGTCGGTCAGGAATTCGACCGGCGGCTCACCCGGGAATTGCTGTCCGAGATCATGCTGGCCCAACATGACCACGACCGCCTTGACATCCTCGCTGCGGATTTTCGCCAGCAGCTGGGTATCCCAGTCAGGCGCTGCGTCTCCGGCAAGGCCTTTCTTATCTTCCGTCAGAAGCTCCACCCGAACCATCGGCTTGTCGTGGAGAAGATATTTCAGCCCGCCGCCGACGCCTCGCGCCATCCGGTCTCCGACAACCAGAATCACGCCTGCGTCGGGATCTTTCGGCTCTTCGGCAAAGGTCGGCGGCGTTTCTGCCGGACGGGACACACGCTTGACCGGCTTGTCTGCCTTCTTCCTCACCGGGCGATCCCGTCCGCCGCCGAACAGGCGCAGCAGCGGTCGGAACGGATTGAACGACCGGGAATTGTCTCCGGATCGCGCCCCGCTCTGGGCGAATGCCGGTTCCATGGGTTCCAGAACCACAAGGGCAGTCGACACCGCAAGCAGGACAACGGCCAGACACTTGAGGCCGCGTCCCAAAGCCTTTTTGCCGAAGATGCACACGGGATCGCCTTATTCTCGAATTCGAACCAAGGGTACGGACCCTGAACCTAATTGTAGCTGTCCAGCTTGATCCGTGCCAGCAAAACCACCGAGGGGTAACCGTCCGGGACAAGGCCCCTGGCCTTCTGGTAGGCGCGAATGCCGCGGCGGGTCGCCGGCCCCACCCTGCCGTCCGCCTCGCCGACATTGAATCCCCGACGATTCAGTTCCCGCTGCAGTTCGGTCGTTTCCGTTCGCGACAAGGGCAGATATTCCCGCGACCAGTCGCCCGCAAGCGGACCGCCGCCGATGATCCGGTCGGCGAGATGCCCGACCGCCAGCGCATAGGAGGTGGAGTGGTTGTAGCGCTTGATCACGTAGAAATTTTTCAGCATGAGAAACGCCGGTCCGCTCGCACCCGCAGGCATGACCAGAATGGCCCTGTCCGAAGCACGCGGAAAGGACTTGCCATTCACCCTCGAAACGCCGCGGCGGCTCCACTCGCCGACGGTCAGCGTCGTCTTGTCGTCGGCGAGATGAAAATCGAACCCGGCCGGCAGGGTGACCTCGTAGCCCCAGGTCTTGCCGGTCTGCCAACCGTGCTTTTGAAGATAATAGGCGGTAGAGGCAAGAGCGTCCGGGATCGATGTCCAGATGTCCCGCCGTCCGTCGCCGTTGTAGTCCTTGGCATAGGCTTCCCAGCTCGACGGCATGAACTGTGTGTGGCCCATGGCTCCGGCCCAGGATCCTTCCATGTCCTCGAAGCGGACGTGTCCGCCCTGAACCACGCTGACGGCCTTGAGCAGCTCCCTGCGCCAGTAATCCCTGCGGCGGGGCGCTTCATAGGCAAGTGTGGCCAGGGCCCTGATCACATTGTGCCGGCCCATGAAACCGCCGTAGTTGGTTTCCATGCCCCAGATCGCGAGAACGGCCTCGCGATCGACCCCGTAGCGCGATTCAATGCTGGTCAGGACACTGTCGTATTCCCGAAGAAGTTCCTGGCCGCGCTCGACGCGTGCGTCCGAAACCGCGGAATCCAGATAGTCCCAGATCGGTTTGACGAATTCCGATTGCTTGTCCATCAACCGAACCGTGTCCGGATCCGGGTCCATTCCGGTAAAGATCTGATTGAACGTTGCCGTGCTGATGCCCGCAGCCCGCGCATCCGGCCAGAGGTCCTTGATGAAACGGTTGAAACCCGCGTCCGCCTGGGCCGCTGCCGTGGTCAGGGTAAGAATAGCGGCGGCAAGCAGATTGCGCACAAAACCCCTCCTATGCGTAGGCTGGGTGTTTCCGGCTTCAATCCGCGTCCCGTCTCTTTTGAAACAATCCATACAGGCCTCCTCGTGCCCGCTTTTCCGCATCTTCGTTTCCAGTTGCCCCTCAACCCCGCACCACAAAATTGCCACCTTACAACGGCGAAAACGTGTTCGCCCCAAACACGTCCGCCTTATTCCTGCCGTCAGTTTTGTCCGGTTGATCAATGACGGAATCTGAAACCCGCCTCGATCGAATTCTTCGTATAGTCGCCGCCCGCTGTCGTGCTGTCATAGGCGGTGTAGCTGTATTGCGTTTCAAACGCGACGTTGCGCGTGACCGCGTAAGTCAGGCCGAGGAAACCGGTCAGGGTGTTCGTCTCGATGGCATCCCCCTGATAGGTCCGGTAACTGTAGCCGACCCCGGCCTCCCCGACGAAACGGTCGGAGAAGGAATGGGCGGCACGCAGATCCCCGGAATAGATGATCGAGCCGGACACGTAATCAAGGTCCGTCGGCTCAAAACTCGTGCTCAGTCCCGCCGTAACGGTCGTCAGACGACTTGGAGACCACACCAGCGTTCCATCCACGGCCAGTCCCTGGAGCGCAGCCAGGCGGTTGTCGTCGATATCCTCGATCCGCCAGCCGCCGCTGACCTCTCCGGTCAGCTTCGGAGTGGCTGCGATCGTCAAGCCGCCACGCAGCTCGTAACCGTTCGCATTCCGGTTTTCGCAAATCGCATCGCTGCAGGTCTTGTCGAACCGGCGCAGCAACAGCGAACCGACCGCAAAGGGTTCGAAAATGGCGCCGCCGTTTCCTTCCAGGCGAAGGCTCGCCGCGTAGAGGGTGTTGTCCCGTCCGCTCGTCGAAGCAGATCCCCCGCTCGAAGTGTAGGACGTCCTATCGACGTTTGCGCCCAGGGTTGCCGAAACGAGACCGACATCCCGCGTAAAGCCGAGCGTGCCCGTCAGCTCATGGACATCGTTGTCGCCCGAGATGTTTTCCACACTGGACTGGTCTTCCCGGGAATAGTTGTAGCGCAATCCGGCAGTCGCGGTCGTGGACGCACTCAGGTCGGCTCTGAACGTTGTCGAGAGGTTGAGGCTTGGGTCGCTCTGGCTGGGCTCCTCCGGATAACCGATATAACTCCCCCTCAGCGCGAAATCGAGCTGATGCCTGGACCAGTTCGACGTGCCCGCAATGCTCGGAGCCACCCGGTAGAGACGGCTGGAAGTTCCCGACGAGGTTCCCTCTGCATTGTCCGTCCAGCCGCCGGTCACGCTCAACTCCGGCGTGATCGTAAACGAGCCGAGACGGATGCCTTCGGCTTGGTCATAAGTGGTTTCGCCATCGAAAACACTGGTATCCAGGCTTTCACCCCGGCTTGCCGCGATTCCCTGGGCGGCCGACAGACGGTCTGAAAACACGCGGATCGGCGTCACGCGCCCGGCGGTACCAAGGCCCGTGGAGCCTTCTTCCGCGGAGGCCGCGTTCAGCGTGCTCCGCAGTCCGACAACCGAATTCCGGTTCTGCAATTCGTAGACAGACTCCCGGCGCTGCAATTCTTTGGTCGGATCGGCGGTCGTCGGAACGGCCGCGCTTTCATCGGGCGCGGTCCGCTCATCCACGCTGCCGCGCAAATCGATCGCACCTTCCTGCGCGCGCAGGGCGGACCCCTGCAACAGCAAGAAACAAATCGTCAGGCAGATCAGGCGCGACATTCAAGGCCTTGTAAGAAATTTGAAAATCCGGACACAAGCGCACACTGGCGAAACATGGTTAACGCTTGGTTGCTTTTCTCCAAAAGTGAAAGCGGTTCGAAACGCTTGTTTTGCGCCAAACCCGGCTTGCGCTGAGCAGGACGCTGGCGTAGACAGATCAGGTCGGGGTATAAGGATAATACAGGATCAGCCATGCACAGCCCGCTCCAGGATGCGATCGTGACGAGTGAACAGGAAGCGTCCGCACGGCCGCTCGTTTCCGCAGAACGCACACTGGAGACCGAGATTGCCGGCCTGAGTGCCCTCCGGGCCGCATTGCAGAACGGCCTGTCCGCCCCCTTCAGCAAAACGGTTGAACTGATCGCCGGTATCAAGGGGCGCGTCATCGTCTCCGGCATCGGCAAGAGCGGCCATATCGGCACCAAGCTGGCCGCGACACTCGCTTCGACGGGAACCCCGGCCTTTTTCGTTCATGCCGGCGAAGCCAGCCACGGTGATCTCGGCATGATCACCCAGGACGATGTGGTCATCGCCCTGTCCTGGTCCGGCGAAACCCAGGAACTTGCCGGCATCGTCGCCTATACGCGCCGCTTCAAGGTACCGCTGGTCGCCATCACAAAGTCGGAAGACAGCACGCTGGGCCGCGCCGCCGACATCGTCCTGAAAATGCCGAGTGTCACGGAGGCCTGCCCCCACGGACTGGCGCCGACCACATCCGCCCTGGTCCAGCTTGCCGCAGGCGACGCACTGGCCATCGCGCTTCTGGAATACCGGGGCTTCACGGCTCAGGATTTCCGCATTTTCCATCCGGGCGGTCGTCTCGGCGCGAGCCTGACCGCTGCCCAGGACATCATGCACAAGGGCGATGCCCTGCCGCTGGCACACAAAGCCATGGTCATGCGCGACGCCATCGTCCTGATGACCCAGAAGGGCTTCGGCGTACTGGGTGTGGTGGATGAAATCGGCCATCTCATCGGCATCATCACCGATGGCGACCTGCGCCGGCACATCTCCACGAACTTCCTCGACAAGCCGGTCACCGACATCATGACGCCGAACCCGAAGAGCATTCCGGGCGACATGCTGTCTGCCGCAGTGCTTGAGCTGATCAACAGTTCGGCGATCACTTCGGTCTTCGTTGCGGATGAAAAACGCCCGGTCGGGATTATTCATCTGCATGACCTGCTTCGTATCGGCGCGGCCTGACACCTTGATTGACGGGCCAGTTCGGCCCGGCAGCCGCTTCTTCAGCATAAATTGAACCGGGAAATTCGATTTCCCTGTCCGCGGTTAGGATTTGATTAGCCTTGCCAAACCTAAACTGTCGGCCAGATGACGGCGGATGGTCTGCCTCAAGGTTTGGTGTACAGAATGGATCTGGCGACCCTAATCGGTATCATCGGTGCTTTCGGCATCGTGGTCACGGCAATCTTTATCGGGGGCAGTTTCGGGCAATTCGTCGATGTCCCCTCTGTTCTGATCGTGTTCGGAGGCGGATTCGCGGCAACGCTCATCCGTTTCCAGCTTTCCGACATCATCTCTGCCCTGGCCACGGGCTCGAAAGTCGCCCTGGCCGGAAAGAACCAGAGCCCGCGCGACCTGATCGCCGAAATCACCACCCTCGGCGAAGTTGTCCGCAAATCCGGTCCCCTGGGACTGGAAAACGTCGACGTCTCGGACCCGATCCTTGCCAAGGGCGTCCAGTACATCGCCGACGGCTATGAGCACGAATTCATCAGGGAATCGATGGAGCGCGAGCGGGATCTGCAGCTGTCGCGCCTGTCGGAGGGGCGGCGCGTTTTCAAGGCGCTCGGAGATTCGGCACCCGCCTTCGGTATGATCGGAACCCTGGTCGGCCTGGTGCAGATGCTTGCCAATATGGACGATCCGGCCGCGATCGGCCCGTCCATGGCTGTCGCCCTTCTGACAACGCTCTACGGCGCCCTCATTGCAAACATTATCTGCCTTCCGCTGGTGGACAAGCTGGACGCCAAATTCGACGTCGACGAACTCAACCAGACCCTGATCATCGACGGTGTTCTGCAGATCCGCGAATCCAAGAGCCCGGCGCTCATCAAGGAAATGCTGATCGCCTATCTGCCGGAAAAAATCCGGGCCGACATGGAAGACGCCGCCTGATCCGGACGGCAGAATTCAACGGGAAAGACGGCTATGGCGAGAAAGAAACAGAAAAGCGGTGGTGGCGCACCGGACTGGCTGGTTACGTTCGCGGACCTGATGTCGCTTCTCGTCTGCTTCTTCGTTCTGATCATTTCCTTTTCCATCCAGGACAAACAGAAGCTGCAGGTCGTGGCCGGTTCCATGCGCGAAGCCTTCGGCGTGAAGGAAACGTCCAAGCGCACCGGCATTATCGAAGTCGAGGGCATTCCGGTTCGCGATTACATGAGGCAGGTCACCCAGGTTCCTCAGGAACTGGATTCCGACTTCGCCCAGGAACGTCACGACAACCGGCAGAAACAGGGACCGGAAGCCAATACCTATGACACTCTGAAGGCGGACATCGAAAAGCCGCGCCAGTTCGCCACCGCGGCAGCCTCTTTGCGCCAAGCCTGGCAGGAGATGCCGGAAATCACCGAGATCTCCAACAACATCATCATGGAAGAAACCGATGAGGGCCTGAATATCATGCTGGTCGACCAGGATGGCCGGTCCATGTTCCGCGAGGGCTCCAAATACCCGTACGAAACCACCCGGCGACTGCTCGCCAAGATGGCTCCGATCGTCGCGAGAATGCCGAACAGGGTGGAAATCACCGGCCACACGACGGCCGGAAAACAGTCGATGGATCCGACCTACACCGGATGGGATCTGTCCACGGAACGCGCAAACGTGGCGCGACAGATCCTCAATGAATACGGCGTTCCGGACGAGCAGTTTTATGCGGTCATCGGCAAATCCGACACTGAACCCCTGTTTCCCAACGATCCCTATCTCGCCGCGAACCGGCGGATCGGCATCCTCCTGAAAGCCGAAGCGCCGCCGATCCCGCCCGGCCACAGGCCCTGAAGCACGTCGCCTTTACAGGCCTTTCAAGACCTAAGCGTTCGGGGCTTCCGCCTCCACCGGGGCCACGACAAGCCGTGCGCCGTCGATCCGTTCGACCGTGACGGTCGTGCCTGCAGGAAGGTCCGGCCCGGAAATCCGCCAGACGGTATCGTCGATCGAGAGCTGACCCGCCCCCTGCTGCAGGGGCGCCTTCAGAACGAACCGGCGGCCGATATAGCGGCTGCCGCGCCGGTTCAGACCCGGATCGCCGGCTTCCGACGACATTTTCGACATCATGTACCGGCCGACAATCAGGGTCGCGAAAGACAGGACCAGGAAAATCACCAGACTCGCCTGCCAGGACAGGTCGACGAACAGCGCCAGTGTTCCCACCAGGATCGCGGATATTCCGAACCACAGAAAGACGGTTCCCGGTGCAAGCACCTCCAGGCCGATCAGGATGAGGCCGATGACCCACCAGTTCCAGGGGCCGAGTTCCAGGACGATCCGCTCGAGAATGCTCACGCGTCATCTCCGCCCGGCGTTGATCCGGTGTCGGGAACCCGTCCGGCGGGGCGCGGCTCCTTCCGGTCGTTGCCGAAGGCTTCCCTGGCGATCTCGCCGATACCGCTGAGGCTGCCGAGCAGAGAAGACGCCTCCATCGGCAGGATAAGTGTCTTCTGGTTTCGGGAATTCGCCAGTTCGCGGAAAGCTTCGACGTATTTGTTGGCCACAAAGTAATTGATCGCCTGAACGTTCCCGTTCGCGATCGCATCGCTGACCATTTGCGTCGCCTTGGCTTCCGCCTCTGCCTCGCGTTCGCGCGCTTCAGCGTCGCGGAACGCGGATTCCCGGCGGCCTTCCGCCTCCAGGATCAGAGACTGTTTCTGGCCCTCCGCCTTCAGGATTTCCGATTGGCGCTTGCCTTCAGCCTCCAGAATGGACGCGCGCTTGTCGCGTTCCGCCTTCATCTGGCGGGCCATGGCATCCACCAGATCCCGCGGCGGGTTGATGTCCTTAATCTCGATACGGGTGACCTTCACGCCCCAGGGCTCCGCCGCCGCATCGACCACCCTCAACAGCCTGGAATTGATTTCGTCCCGGTTGGAAAGCAGCTCGTCCAGGTCCATCGATCCCATGACCGAGCGGATATTCGTCATCGTCAGATTGAGAATGGCATTTTTCAGTCCGAGGACCTCGTAAGCCGCCCTGGCCGCATCGAGGACCTGGTAGAAAGTGATGCCGTCGGCCGTAACGGTGGCATTGTCCCGCGTGATGACTTCCTGTGACTCGACGTCGAGCACCTGCTCCATCATGTTCAGCTTGTGGCCGACCCGGTCGATGAAGGGAATAATGAAATTCAGTCCGGGGGACAGGGTCTTCCGGTATTTTCCGAACCGCTCGATCGTATAATTGTAGCCTTGGGGGACGGTCTTGACCCCGGCGAAAATCACCAGAATGACTACGAACAGGACGATAATCAGAACGATATCGAACCCAAACAGATTTTCAGGCATTCCAGTCTCCCAGGCAGCAAGGCATGTGCCAGTTCTATTTTCGCCAGTATGCCCAAGCTTTTATGACCGCACCAGTCATAGAATGAAGACACCGACACGAAAACGGGGACTGGTTACCAGCCCCCGTTTCCATTAGTCGCGCATTTCGGGAAGATCTTACAGCCAGCCGCCGAGTTCCCGGCGTACGACGTGCTCGATGACGTCCATACCCAGGTCGCTGTCGTTCAGGCAGGGAATATGGGTGAAGTTCGCACCGCCGTTTTCGGTGAAGATCTCCGCGGCTTCGCCTGCGATTTCCTCCAGGGTTTCCAGGCAGTCGGCCACGAACCCCGGGTTTATGACCGCAATGTTCTTCACCCCGTCCTTCGCCAGTTGCTCCACCGTCTTGTCCGTGTAGGGCTGAAGCCATTCCTCCGGTCCGAAGCGCGACTGGAAGGTGATCTTGAGCCTGTCTTCGTCCCAGCCGAGGACCTCCCGCATCAGCCTTGTCGTTTTCTGGCAATGGCAGTGATACGGGTCGCCGCGCTTGAAATAGGACTGCGGAATGCCGTGATAGGACGTCAGCACCAGATCCGGCTCAAAGTCCAATCCCGCCAGGTGCCGTTCGACCGACTTCGCCAGCGCCGTCACATAGACCGGATCGTCATGATAGGGCGGCACCGTGCGGATAGCCGGCTGCCAGCGCATGTCAAGAAGAGCCCGGCAGACCTCGTCGTTCACGGTCGCCGTCGTGGACGCCGAATATTGCGGATAAAGCGGAAACACCAGGATCCGGTCGCAGCCATCGGCCTTCAGGGCCTCCAGCCGGGAGCGGATCGACGGCTGTCCGTAGCGCATGGCCCAGTCGATCTGCAGCCGGCCGCCGCCATCGCCGATCCGCTTGGCCAGTTGGTCCGACTGGCTGCGGGTGATGGTGCGAAGCGGAGATTCGTTCTTTTCCCGGTTCCAGATCTCGTCATAGGCCTTTCCGGACTTGCCCGGCCGGGTCATCAGAACGATGCCGTAGAGGATCGGATACCAGAGGGCCCGCGGCCATTCGATAACACGCTTGTCGGAAAGAAACTCGCGCAGGTAGCGGCGCATGGGCCAATAGGACGTCCCGTCCGGGGTGCCCAGGTTCACCAGAAGCACACCGACCCGGCCCGTCTTCACAGGAGGATGCCCCGAAGGCAACTGGACCTTGCGCATGTCTTCTTGTTTTTCCGGCATGGACGGCGTGGATTGATCGGTCATTGAGTGTCCGTAGAAAGCGGCCTGTGGCAGAGCCGCGAACCGCGCGATTTCACGGTCCGCGTCAAACCTTACGCATACACTCAGCCTTTAGATCATAAAGCGTCCAAATAAAACCCGTACGAGGGTCTCCGGAGGGGCCAAACGTCCTCCGAAGCCGCAGACTTCTAGCCGTAGTCGCGTTCGTCGGAAATCACCTTGCCATCGTTGGGCAAGGCGCCCGGCCCGACGATTTCAATCGCCCCCTTCAGCCGGGTCACGTCCCGGAGCGTCCCGCCGACTCGCTCGGCCAGATCGGCAGCAGGATTCGCCGCTTCGACCGTGAGCGTCATCACATCCGCTTCGCCGTCGCGGCCGACGGTCAGACGAGCCTTTGAGATCTCGTCATGGGTTTTAACGATTTCATCGATCTGGGTCGGATCGACGAACATACCCTTGATCTTCGTGCGTTGGTCCGCCCGGCCCATCCACCCGGCAATGCGCCGGTTGGTCCGCCCGCAAGACGATTGACCCGGAAGCACGGCAGACAGGTCTCCGGTTCCGAAACGGATCAGCGGATAGACCCGGTTGAAGGCGGTCACGACCAGTTCGCCGACCTCGCCGTCCACAACGGGCTCTCCGGTTCCAGGGCGTACGATTTCGACGATATAGTCTTCGTTGACGATCATACCCTCTCGGGCTTCGCTCTCGTAGGCGATCACCCCGAGATCCGCCGTCGCATAGCACTGGCTGACGCGAATGCCTCTTGCCTCGTATTCCTCGCGCAGGGACGGGAACAGGGCGCCGCCGGAGACGAGCGCCGTCCTGATGGAGGAAACATCCCGCCCCTGTTCGTCGCCGCGGTCCAGCAGGATATTCAGATAGTCCGGCGTGCCGATGAAAGCGGTGGGTTTCAGAACCTCGATCGCCTCGACCTGCATGTCGGTATTGCCGACCCCGGCCGGGAAGACCGTGCATCCAAGCGCCCGCGCGCCGTGATCCAGAATGAAACCGCCCGGCGTCAGGTGATAGGAAAAGGCATTGATGACCACCTCGCCCTTGCGGACACCGGCGGCGAAGAGTGCGCGGGCGCCGTTCCAGGGATCGTCTCCGGATGCCTGCGGTTCCCAGATCGGCCCCGGCGACATGAACACCCGCTCGACTCCGCCGAGAGTTCCGGCCAGAAATCCGCCAAAGGGCGGATTTTCCTTTTGCCGCACCAGAAGCTCCGACTTCCGCAGAACCGGAAGCGACGCAAGCGCATCGCGGGAGGTTACCTTCGCCAGCTCGACCCCGCGCAGGTGCTCCGCCCATCCGGGTGCGGCAGCCACGGCATGGCTGAGAAAATCCGGCAATTTGGCAAACAGTTCCGCCTCGCGCTGATCGGCGGCCTGCCGCTCGCGCGCATCAAACATGTCGTCGCTCATGATCGTCTCCGCTTTCCCAGAGATACCCTCTAGGACAACCAGCGTTTCCTTCGCTTATAGTGCTTGAAGTCCCGGAACGATTTGCGTCCCGCGCCGCTCACACCCAGGTAGAATTCCTTCACGTCCTCGTTTTCCCGCAGGGCCTTGGCTTCGCCGTCAAGTACAATCCGGCCGGACTCAAGAATGTAGCCGTAGGTCGCGTATCTCAGCGCCACGTTCGTGTTCTGCTCCGCAAGAAGGAAGGACACGCCCTCCTGCTGGTTGAGCTGTTTCACGATTTCGAAAATCTCTTCCACGAGCTGCGGCGCCAGCCCCATGGACGGTTCGTCCAGCAGGATCATCTTGGGCCGGCTCATAAGCGCCCGGCCAATGGCGCACATCTGCTGCTCACCGCCGGAGGTGTAACCGGCCTGGCTTTGACGGCGCTCCTTGAGACGCGGGAAATAGCGGTACACCATCTCCAGGTCGTTGCGGATGGCAGCCGACCCGTCCTTTCGGGTATAGGCCCCCGTCAGCAGGTTTTCCTCAATCGTCAGATGGCCGAAGCAATGACGGCCTTCCATGACCTGAATGCAGCCGCGGCGCACAAGGTCGTTGGGCGAAAGCGCCTGCACCTCTTCGTTCTCGAAGACGATCTTGCCCTTGGTCACCTCGCCCCGTTCCGCGCCCAGCAGATTGGAAACGGCCTTCAGCGTGGTGGTTTTCCCGGCGCCGTTGGCGCCCAGTAGTGCGACAATACCGCCCCGTGGAATGGTCAGGGAGACCCCCTTCAGGACCAGGATCACATGATCATAGATCACTTCGATGTTGTTCACCGACAGGATCGTGTCTTTCGATCCCGCAGTCGCCGCATCGGCTTCGGGTCGCGCCATATCCAGGGTCGACATTTTAGAAATTCCTCCGGAAATTGTCCCGCCGCCGGTGGCGGCGGGACGAACGACCCGATCAGTTCGGGCAGGGTTCGGTACGTGCCGGCCAGGGAGCGTTCTTTTCCGCATACTCCTTGGCAGCCGCTTCAAGCATCGGACGGACGATCTCCGTCATCGGCTCGAACCAGTCGGTGATCTGGTTCCACTTGGTTCCGTCCCACTGCTGGATGAACACCGGCTCGGAACCGGCATGGTCCTCACAGGTCATCTTCATGGGATGCGCGAAGCCTTCCATGCCGATTTCCTTCAGCCGAGCTTCCGTCAGATCCAGACTTTCCAGGCCGATCCGCATATCTTCGCCGGTCAGCACCTTCTTGCCGGTCTTTTCCTGTGCGGTACGAAGAGCTTCGGCAACCAGCATGGCGTTCAGAACACCGCGGTTGTAGAGCGTGCTGCCGACCATGGCCTTGTCGGTCTGGGACTTTCCAGGCTCGATCATGTACTTGATGATATCCTGGATTGCCGGATACTCGGTGCCGACACCGGAGAAGTTCATCGCCTTGTAGCCCTTTGCACCGGCACCGCCGGCAGCGGCATCGTCATCGCCGGCCGACCACCAGACGCCAATGAACCGATCCATCGGGAAACGGGTCTTCACGGCTTCCTTGATGGCGGTCGGGTTCATCGCGCCCCAGCCCCACATGACCATGTAGTCGGGACGGTCACGACGCACGTTCAGCCACTGCGACGACTGGTTCTGCATTTCCTTGCCCGGAACCGGGTACTGCAGCAGTTCGAAACCGTACTTCTTGGCAAGGTCTTCCAGAAGCGGAATCGGCTCACGGCCGTAACCGGCGTCGAGGAACAGGTAGCCGATCTTCTTGCCCTTGAGCTTGTCGAGGCCGCCTTCCTGGTGCGCGATGTACTTGATGACCACGGATGCGCCGTCCCAATAGGTATCCGGTGCGTTGAAGATCCACGGGAACACATTGCCGTCGGCCGCGGCCGACAGGCCGTAACCCATGGACAGGACCGGGATCTTGTCCACGGAGGCCTTCGGGATCAGCTGAAGGGTGATACCGGTGGAATACGGGTTGTAGACCAGCGCGCCCTTGCCCTTGGTGGCTTCGTAGCACTCGACGCCTTTTTGGGCGTTATAGCCGGTTTCGCATTCCTCGATGTTGAGCTTGACGCCGCCGACGCCGCCGTCACGCTCATTGAGCATGTTGAAATAGTCGGACATGCCGTTGGCGATCGGAATGCCGGATCCGGCATAAGGACCGGTTCGATAGGTGAGCAGCGGAATGTAGTTGCTGTCTTCAGCCGCTGCCTGCTGCACCAGCCCCGAAGAGCCAAGTGCAACGGCCACGGCGGTGCCAAGCGCGAATTGCTTGAAATTCATCATGCATTTCCTCCCTTGCGGCATCGCTCTGGTTCGAGTGCCGCCGGACCGGTTGAGCCATCCTCCCCGGACAGGTCCGTTGTCCGGATGGCGTGCCTGAATCTTGCCGCTCAGTAAGGGAACGGCCAGACTCTCAGCTTCTGCTTTCCGATCTGCCACAGCCGCGCGAAACCGTGCGGTTCGACAATCAGAAAGAAGATGATCAGCGCGCCGACGATCATGAACGTCAGATGTTCGACCGTCTCCGCAGCAATATCGACTCCGATCACTCCCGGAATGAATTTCAGGAAAACCGGCAGGATCCAGATGAAGGCGGCGCCCATGAAAGACCCGCCCAGGCTACCCAACCCGCCCAGGATCACCATGAACAGGATCTGGAACGACAGGGTGATCGAGTAAGACGAAGGTTCGGCCGCATTCAGCCAGAAAAACACCATCATCGCGCCTGCGACGCCGCAGATGTAGGACGAGACGCCGAAGGCGAGAAGCTTCGTCTGCAGCGGGCGGATCCCCATCAGTTCGGCGGCAATATCCATGTCGCGGATCATCATCCACGATCGCCCGATCCGGCCGCGCAGCACGTTGGCGATCACGAGCGCAATGAAAACTGTGATTGCCAGAACGACGAAGTAGCGCGCCAGCGGCGTTGCCTCGGCACCGGAGATCGTGACGCCGAACATCTCACGTTTCGGGATCTCGATCGCGCCGGACGCATTGTAGTTGTAAAGCCACGGAATACGGATGAAGCACCATTCCAGGAAGAACTGCGCCGCAAGCGTCGTCACCGCGAGATAAAGTCCCTTGATGCGCAGGGACGGCAGGCCGAACACCGCACCGATGGCCGCCGAGAAGAACCCGGACACCAGCACGAGGAAGATCACGTTCACATCGGGAAAGATGGACGTCAGCTTGTAGGCCGCATAGGCACCCACACCCATGAAGGCGCCCGAACCCAGGGAGAGCTGGCCGGCAAAACCGGTCAGCACGTTGAGCCCGATCGCGGCCAGTGAAAACACCAGGAACGGGATCATGATCGACGTCAGGAAGAAGTCGTTGGCCGTCAGCGGGATCAGCACAAAGGCGATCAGCAGCAACACGGCAATACCGACGCGGTCCTGCCTGATCGGAAAGAGCGACTGATCCGCTTCGTAGCTTGTCTTGAATTGGCCGGCTTCGCGATAGAACATGTACCTTACACCCGCTCGATGATTTTTTCGCCGAAGAGACCCTGCGGCCGGAACAAGAGGAAGATCAGGGCGATGATGTAGGCGAGCCAGGATTCGATCCCGCCGCCGACCAGTCCGCCCCAATAGATCTCACCGATCTTCTCGCCGAAGCCGATGATCAGTCCGCCGATAATCGCACCGGGGATGGACGTGAAACCGCCCAGGATCAGAACCGGCAGAGCCTTGAACGCCACGATTTCCAGTGCGAACGACACGTCGGACCGTGCTCCCCACATGATCCCCGTGGCGAGCGCCACCAGACCGGCCGCGAACCATACGATGGCCCAGATCTGGTTCAGCGAGATGCCGACCGAGAGAGCTGCCTGATGATCGTCGGCCACGGCCCGAAGTGCCCGGCCGATCCGCGTCTTGTTGAAGAAGATGCCAAGCGCGGCCACCATGATGATGGCGATCACCGCCGCCGCGATGTCGATGTGCTGCAGGATCACCAGGCCGCGCTCGCCCATTTCGAACGCGGTGGATCCGGTCGGAAGCCCGAGCTGTTCCGCGATCATCTGCTTCGGCTCGCCGCCGAACACGAACTCGCCGAAACCGACCAGGAAATAGGTCAGGCCGATGGTCGCCATCAGCAGGATGATGTCCGGCTGATTGACCAGCGGCCGCATGACCACCCGTTCGATCCCGTAGGCGAGAACGCCCATGGCAACGATGGTCAAAAGCAGGGCCAGATAGGCGGGTATACCGTGTTCGTACAGGCCGACCAGCGTCAGCCCGGCAAACACCACCATGATGCCTTGCGCGAAATTGAAGACGCCGGAAGCCTTGAAGATCAGGACGAACCCGAGGGCGATCAGCGCGTAGAGGATCCCGGTCACGAACCCTTCCCACAAAACCTGCAGGAAGAAGTCCGGCATTTCGACCATCTGGACGAAGGGATCGATGAAGATGTCATATAGCATGTTGGTCGTTCCCCCGATCAGTGGCTGACGCCGAGATAGGCATCGATCACGGCCTGGCTGGCCTGAACCTCTTCAGGCGGTCCATCCGCGATCTTCTTGCCGTAGTCGAGAACGACGACACGGTCGGACAGGTCCATGACCACGCCCATGTCATGTTCGATCAGGGCGATCGTGGTGCCGAACTCCTGGTTCACATCCAGGATGAACCGGCTCATGTCCGCCTTTTCTTCCAGGTTCATGCCCGCCATGGGTTCGTCGAGCAGCAGAAGTTCCGGCTCCATGGCAAGGGCCCGGCCCAGTTCGACGCGCTTCTGGAGACCATAGGGCAGCTTTCCGACCGGCGTTTTCCGGATGGCCTGGATTTCGAGGAAGTCGATGATTTCCTCGACCTTCTTGCGGTGCTCGATTTCCTCCTGGCGCGCAGGCCCGTACCACAGCATCTGCCAGAAGAAGTTCTTGCGCATCTTAAGCGACCGGCCGGACATGATGTTGTCGAGGGTCGTCATGCCCTTGAACAGCGCCACGTTCTGGAAGGTCCGGGCGATGCCCTGGCTGGCGGCTTCATAGGGTTTCATCTTCCGCCGCACCTGACCCTGCCAGGTAATGGTGCCCACCTGCGGATGATAGAAACCGTTGATCACATTGAGCATGGAGGTCTTGCCCGCCCCGTTCGGCCCGATGATCGCCCGGATCTCGCCCTTCTTGATATCGAAGGAAATATCGGTGATCGCTTTTACGCCGCCGAAGGACAGGGACACGTTGTCCACGCGCAGCAGGTCTTCCCGCTCCGAGGCCGGGGTTGCCACCTGCGGCATTTCCTCACTCGTCATGATGGCATTCATTCAGCCGCCTCCTGATGGCCGGACGCCTCGTGCGCGGTCATATCCCTGATTTCCACGGTCGCTTCGATCGCACCGATCCGGCCGTCCTCATAGGTGACTTCCGTCCTGACATGTTTGGATGTCGAGCCGTCATAGAGCGCCTCGATCAGCGGAGCGTACCGCTCCGCGATGAAGCTGCGGCGGACCTTCTGGGTCCGCGTCAGCTCGCCGTCATCCGCGTCCAGTTCCTTGTGCAGGACCAGGAAGCGTCGGACCTGGGCACCGGCCATCATCGGTTCGCCTGCAAGGTCCCGGTTCACCTGATCCACATGATCCTGGATCATGTCATAAACCTGCGGATGGGCTGCGAGCTCCTGGTAGCTGGCGTAATTGACGTTGTTGCGTTCCGCCCAGGAGCCGACCGCCGTCAGGTCGATGTTGATGAAGACGCCGACCCGGTCCTTGCCGTCGCCGAAGGCAACCACTTCCTTGATGTTGGGGAAGAACTTCAGCTTGTTCTCGATGTACTTCGGCGGAAACAGGGATCCGTCCGTCAGTTTGCCGACGTCCTTTGCCCGGTCGATGATCTTCAGATGACCGTTGTCGGCGATAAAGCCGGCGTCGCCGGTATGCACCCAGCCTTCCTCGGTCTTGGTCGAGCGGGTCGCTTCGTCGTTCTTGTAGTAGCCGACAAAGACACCGGGAGAGCGGTAAAGCACTTCGCCGTTTTCCGCGATTTTCAGCTCGACGGACGGCGCCGGCTTGCCGACGGTGTCGCCGTAGATTTCGCCGTCCGGCTGCAGCGTGATGTAGACGCTGGCTTCAGTCTGTCCGTAAAGCTGCTTCAGGTTCAGGCCGAGAGAGCGGTAGAAGCGGAAGATTTCCGGGCCGATCGCCTCGCCTGCCGTATAGCCGACCTTGAGCCGGGTCAGGCCCATCCGGTTCTTCAGCGGTCCGTAGACGAAGAAGTCTCCGAGCCGGTAGAGGATCCTTTCCTTCAGGGAGACGCTTTCGCCGTTCAGGATCTTCTCCCCCGACCGGCGGGCGACACCCATGAAATAGTCGAACATCCGGCGCTTGAGTTTCCCCGCATCCTCCATTCGCACCATGATCGACGTCAGCATGCTTTCAAACACGCGCGGCGGAGCGAAGAAGTAGGTCGGTGCGATCTCGAGCCGGTCGACGTCGATGGTATCGAGACTTTCCGGACAGTTCACGCAGTAGCCGGCGGTAAAGGCCTGTGCGAGAGAGAACACATGGTCGCCGATCCACGCCATCGGCAGATAGGCCAGAACTTCCTCATGTTCGTCCAGATGATCGAACGCGTTTGCGTTGCGCGCGGAGATGATGAGGTTGTCGAAGGACAGCATCACGCCCTTCGGCCGCCCGGTCGTGCCCGACGTGTAGAGCATGACGGCGATATCCGAACCCTTGCCGCCGGCAAATCCGTCCGCCCAGGCTTTTTCCGCTCCCGGATCCTTTTCCAGAACCTTTCGGCCAAGCTCCTGCACGGCGTTGAAATCATGCAGATGCGTATGATCGTAATCGCGCAGGCCCCGGGTCTCGTCGTAGATGATTTCCTTGAGCGTCGGGACTTCGCTGTCCATGGACAGCAGCTTGTCCACCTGCTCCTGATCCTCGACGACCGCGAACGTCACCTCGGCATGGCCGAGAACATAGGCCATCTCCTCGGCCACCGAGTCCGAATAAACCGGAACCGGAATGGCGCCAATGGCCTGTGCGGCCACCATTGACCAATAAAGCCGGGGCCGGTTGGAGCCGACGATGGCCACTTTTTGTCCCGGCTGAAGGCCGAGCTCTTTCAGACCGAGCGACAGATCGCGGATATTGTCCCGCACTTGCGCCCAGGTCCAGCTCTGCCAGATCCCGAAATCCTTTTCCCGAACAGCAGTTCGGTCTCCGAAGACCTTCGCATTGTGCAGAAGAATCTTCGGAAAGGTGTCCCCGCCGCTCGAAGCGGCGTCGGCCAACCCTGCCATAGCGTGTTCATCCCTTTAGAGTCGCCCCGTTTTCCGGGGTCGAATTATGCGCCTATGAAACTATCCGTTTCTCTCTGCTTCAAGCCATTTTTTCAAAAATGGTTTTCGCAGGGCGGAACCGTCAGCCTCCAGACAGGCAAACGCTAAGCAGCATGGATTACGCCATTATGTTTCAATTGTAACAAAATGTGTCACGCAGCTGTTGGGCACGAGAACCGAAAGGCCCTAGCCAATGGAGACGCAGCGAAATAATGTTTCACTATGAAGGAGAAAGCCCAACTTCAGGCTCAACTGGACTTGCTTCAGGCAGCGCTTGACCACGTCAATCAGGGATTTTCCGTGTTCGATGCGGACATGCGGCTTGTCGCCTGGAACCGGGGTCTGTGGGAGATGCTGGATTTTCCGCAGGAACTTGCCTGCCGGGGAACGCATCTGGAAGCCTTTTTGCGCGTGAATGCCGAACGCGGCGAATACGGCCCCGGTGACATCGAAGGCAAGATCCAGCGCCGGCTGGAGAGGGCCTGGCTGTTCGAACCCCATTATTTCGAGCGCGTCCGGCCGAACGGCCAGGTGATCGCAATCAGCGGAACGCCTCTCCCTCAAGGCGGCTTCGTCACGATTTACACCGATGTGACCGAGGAACGCCGCCGGCAGGAGAAGCTGGAAAAGACGGTCGAGGAACGCACCCGCGCCCTGCGTCAGAGCGAGGACTGGCTGCGCCTGGTAACCGACAACATCCCCGCCCTGGTCGCCTATCTGGCGCCCGGCCCCGTCTACCGGTTCGCCAACCGACGCTATGCGGAGTGGTTCGGCCAGTCCGTCACCTCGATCGCGGGCCGGTCCGCCCGGGAAGTGATCGGCGAAGAGCTTTACGGAGAGATCGGACCCCAGATCGACCGGGCCTTCGAGGGCCATGTCGTCTCCTACGAATATACCCGCACCCGCCCCGACGGCTCGCTCGCCTACATGCGCTCGACAATCATTCCGGACATGACCCTTGACGGGCGCACGCTCGGGATCTTCGTCCTGTCCCTCGATGCGACAGATCAGAAGCGCAGCGAGGCGACGCTGTTGCAGTCCCAGCGGATGGACGCGGTCGGCAAGCTGGCCGGCGGACTTGCCCATGACTTCAACAATCTGCTGACGATCCTGATCGGCAACCTGCTCAGCCTGAATCGCAAGGACGGCATGATTGCAGCCGAGACGCTGAGAACTCATCTTGCGCCCATGCTGCAGGCCACAAAGCGCGGCGCGGACCTGACCCAGCGCCTGCTGGCCTTCAGCCGGGGGCAGGCCGTCGATCCCAAGGTCGTCCCGCTACGCCAGGTTCTCGACAACATCGGCGGCCTCCTTTTGGGTTCGATCCCCGCGCCCATCACGCTCAAAATCGAACAGGCGGCACCCGATCTTGCGGCCTGCATCGATCCCACGCAGATGGAAACCGCGCTGATCAATCTGGTCTTCAATGCCCGGGACGCCATGCCGGAAGGCGGCACACTCGAAATCCGCCTGGAGGCGCAGGAACTTGACCAGCACCGTGCGGACGACCTGTCCGTTCCGCCCGGATGCTATGCGGTTCTGGTCGTGAAGGACACCGGCGTCGGAATGGATCACGACACCCGCCTGCGTATCTTCGAACCCTTCTTCACCACCAAGCCGTTCGGCACAGGAAGCGGGCTCGGCCTGTCCATGGTCTACGGCTTCATGCGCCAGTCGGGCGGCGCGGTGGATATCATTTCCGATCCCGGAACCGGTACGGAATTCCGCCTGTATCTGCCCGCCAGATCTCTGCCGGCAGTCTCCGCGGAACCCGAAGCCCTCGCCGCCTCCGGTCAGGCCGCCAACCTCCGCGGCAACGGTGAGCTGCTGTTGCTGGTGGAGGACAACCCGGACGTCGCCGCGGTGTTGACGGAAGAACTGGCCGGGCTCGGCTATTCGGTGCTGCTTGCGGAAAACGCCGAGGATGCCCGCATTCTCGCGGTCGAGCTTCCCGATCTGCGCGCCGTCCTGAGCGACATCGTCATGCCGGGCCAGATGAACGGACTGGCGCTTGCCAAGGAAATCAGGACGAAACGGCAGGACCTCGGCATCGCTCTCATGACCGGCTATGCGGATTGGGGCAGCCTTGACGCCGACCTGCCGGACTGCGAATTCCCGGTGCTCGCCAAACCCTTTCAGACCGACCACCTTGCTCTGACCTTGAGGCAGATACTCACGTCATGACCCATCAGGATTTTCGCAACGGGAACTTCGACCCGACGGCCAAACCTGCGCTGGTTTTCATCGTCGACGACGAGCCGGACATCTGCACCTTGCTGGTGGAGAACATGACCCCGTTCGGGATGACGACCCGGGTTTTTTCTCGCGCGACCGACATGCTCGATGCGCTCGCCCTGGAGAAACCGGATGCCTGTCTGATCGATCTCGGCCTCCCTGACATCGACGGCATGACCCTCATAAACGAGGTCCGCAGGAAATCCTCCGTGCCGATCCTGGTGCTGAGCGCGCGCAGCCATTCCTCCGACCGGGTCATGGGTCTCGAGATGGGCGCGGACGACTATGTGGTCAAACCTTTCGACCCGCGCGAGGTCGTGGCCCGTATCCGCTCGATCCTCAGACGGTCCGCAAGCCGTCCGTCCGAAGCGGTATCTGAGGACAAGGCCCGATTCGCCGGCTGGACCTACACGCCCGGCTCGCACTGCCTCACCTCAGCGGACGGAGAGGAAACCTTTCTCTCCACCGGAGAGGCCCATCTGCTCGAGGCCCTGTTGCGGGCCCCCAAACGGGTTCTCACCCGTGACTACCTGCTGGAACACGGCGGCCGCGACGAAAGCCTGGACCGGTCGATCGACGTCCGGATCTCCAGGCTGAGAAAGAAACTCTCCACGCCCGATGTTCCGACCCTGATCCGGACGATCTATGGCTCCGGCTATATGTTCGCCGCCAGCGTCGAGTGGAAATAGTTCAACACGCTATGGATAAAGCTCGCCGGGCAGCCAGGTGGCCAGGGCCGGCACCCAGTAGATCAGCGCCAAAACCAGAAGCTGGATCGCGACGAACGGAATGACCCCGCGATAGATATCCATCGTCCGGACCGATGCCGGAACGGTGCCGCGCAGATAGAACAGGGCAAACCCGAACGGAGGCGTCAGAAAGGACGTCTGCAGATTGACCGCCATCATCACCCCGAGCCACGCCGGCGACATGAGCGAGCCGTCCGCCATGGGCATCTGCAGAAGAACCGGGGCCACCAGCGGCACGATGACGAAGACGATTTCCAGGAAATCCAGGAAGAAGCCGAGCACGAACATCACGGCCATGACCGCCAGCATGGCGCCAAGCGTCCCGCCCGGCAGGGACGACAGCAGCGACGTGACTGTTTCATCGCCGCCGAGATCGCGGAACACCAGGGAAAAGATGGTTGCGCCGATCATGATGGCAAACATCATCGCGACCATCTCGACCGCCTTCTGAACGATCCCGCTCAGGATGCCCTGCGTCCGCAGAACATTGAAATTTGCCAGAAGCCCGGCAAACAGCCCCAGACTTGCTGCAATCGCCAGGACGAGCGCGACCGGACCCGCAAAGCCTTCCGTCTTCAGAAAGCCCGAAGCAAGAACACAGGCGAGTGCAAGCGCCGACAGGAGCGGAAGCCCGAGCGGGATTACCCTGGACGTCGAGACCCTGGCGCCGGCAATCACCACCGCGCCGGCAGCGCCGAGCGCGGCGGCCTCGGTCGGAGTGGCAATGCCCGCCAGAATGGATCCGAGCACGCATGCGATCAGGAAGAGCGGCGGGCAAAGACTGAAAAGCAATTCGGCCCGGCCGGGGGGCGCAGCCGGCGCCTTCAGATCGACGACGTCCCGATCTCTTGTCCGGCCTGCCGCGAACAACTGGTAGAGCATGTAAACGCCGACCAGGACCAGCCCGGGCAAAACGGAGGCGGCAAACAGGTCTGCGACGGAAAACGGGTCCGGCGCGAAATGTCCCATGTCCCTCTGCGCGGACTGGTAGGCGTTTGAGAGCTGATCGGCCAGGAAAACGAGCACGATCGACGGCGGAATGATCTGTCCAAGCGTCCCGGCGGCAGCAATGGATCCGCAGGCGAGGCTCGGCCTGTAGCCATTCTTCAGAAGCGTCGGCAAGGCCAGCAGGCCCATGGTGACCACGGTCGCGCCGACGATCCCCGTGGAGGCGGCAAGCAGCGCACCCACAAGGGTCACCGACAGGCTGAGACCGCCGGGAAGTCTGCGCAACAGCCAGCCCATCGCCAGAAGCAGGTCCTCGGCGACTTTCGACCGTTCCAGCACGAAGCCCATGAAAATGAACAGGGGAACCGCGATCAGCACCTCGTTGGTCACGATCCCGTAGATCCTGAGCGGGATGGCGCCGAGCGTGGGCGTGATTCCCGCAAGCGAACCGAAAAGGGCAAAGAGCAACCCGGCCCCGCCGAGCGAAAACGCCACCGGGAAACCGGCCATCAGCAGCAGACAGACCGAAACGAGCAGCAGCAGGTCGAGATGGCCGGCGAGGAAACTCATTGACGGCCAACACCTGTCACAAGCGCATCGAACGCCCGGATCGCGAAGGCGAGGCCCTGCAGACCCAGCAGAAAGGCAAAACACAGGATCGATGTTTTCAGCAGGAAGACAGCCGGCAGGCCGGACGGCTGCGCGGAGCCTTCGAGCACGGACCAGGAGGCGGCAACGAACGGCAGGCTTTTCCAGAAGATCAGAACGCATAGCGGCAGAAGGAAAACCAGCGTACCGGCCAGATCGATCAGCGCCTTCATGCGCGGCGCCGCGGTCTGATAGAAAATATCGACACGCACATGGACGTTGGTGAGCAGGGCGAAACCGGCCGCAAAAAGAGCGAGCCCCACATGCAGATAGAGAACGCTCTCCTGCATCCAGAGAAAGCCGATGTTGAAGACATAGCGCAGCAGCACGACCAGGACCTGGATCAGCACCATGGCCAGAAGAAACCAGCCGGCAAGCCGGCCGGCCGCGCGGTTGAGGCTATCGATCCAGATCAGATAACGGGCCATGCAGGAGTGCAGCCATGCCGATTGTTGGTGACGCTCACGAAAAACGGGGGAAGAGTGACCTCTTCCCCCGCATCATAGTCAACTTTCGCTGAAAATCAGAAGTTCAGCGAAATATCCCGATGGGGCGACAGGCATGCGGCCACATCAAGGGCCATATCCTTCGGCAACCGGGGCTGCGACCGCAGTCCGATATTGTACTTGATCGCCTCGTCATAGGTGTTGAGCGCGGGCAGCAGCTCTGCCTCGCCCTTCTTGCGCCACTTGAGGTCATCCGCCAGCGCCGCCAGGGACTTGTCGACTTCTGCGATCGCCTCGTCCTTGTCCGGCGACTTGCTGCGCATGATCTTGCGCGCATCCGTCAGGCCCTTGCGTATGTCGCTGGTTCCATCGACATCGCTGACCATGGCGCGGACCTCCTCGATACGCGAGACGGCTGCTTCAGGCTCGAGGTTGCGGATATCGTCCTTCAAGGAAGCGATTTCCGTCTCCAGACCCGCAAGCTTTTCGGCACCCCCGAGGATTGCCCGGACTTCGGCGATCGGCTCGTAGGCACCATCCACCGTCCTGCGATAGGTCAGGCGCGCCTTGTTTTCCGCACTCTGGATCGTCGAAAAGGTCTTGTGGGTTTCTTCCCAACCATCAGGAATCCGGGCCATCAGGGCATCGCGCTCGTCCGTGAGCTTGTCGATCTCCGCCTGCGCCTTCCGGCCGCGTTCTTCCGAATAGACCCCGGTCGGTCCGGAGCGGGAAACGATCACCTCAAGGTCCTTGATGTGACCGTCTATGCGCCGTGCATCCCGTTCCAGCGCGCGGACGTCGTCATGAACCGATCGGTAATCGACGGCAGCCACTTCCACAGCCTTTTCCGCGGTAAAGATGTCATCCATCAACGGAATGGCCTTTTCCGCGTCCTCATATCCCGTCTTCAGCTTTTTCTGCAGATCTTTCGGCAGATAGCTCATGTCGACGTTGGACACGGTCTGGATGGCGCTCATGATGCCGTTGCCGTCCGTCCGATACATGTCATGCACGATATTTTCCATGCAGTACTGCAGCTTCGGGTTCTTCGGCGGTGGCGCCGTTTCCGAGAGCAGCGACACGCGGTTCGGCAGATAATTGACCAGCGACGGGTACTGTCCGACGATCCCCAGAGCCAGAAGCTGCAGGGCAATGAAGGCAATCACGCCCTTGTACATGTCGATCGTCTTGACTGCGGCCGGTGCCACGCCACGCAGATAGAACAGCGCGAAGCCGAACGGCGGTGTCAGGAACGACGTCTGGATGTTCAGACCGATCATCACGCCGAGCCAGACCGCAGTCACGTTTGCACCCGGGTCGGCCAGCAGGATCGGCGCGACGATCGGCACGACGACCACCGAAATTTCGATGAAGTCGAGGAAGAAGCCGAGGATGAAGATCACCAGCATCACCACGATGAACTGGGCCCAGAAGCCGCCCGGCAATCCGAGCAGGAACTCCTTCACCAGCTCTTCACCGCCGAATCCGCGGAACGCGGCCGTCAGCATGGCCGCGCCCATCAGGATGATGAACACCAGCGCCGAGGTCTTGGCGGTTTCCAGCATGACCCCGCGCAGGGTGTCCTCGAAACGCAGCGTTCTCCAGCCGCTCCAGAACAGCGCGATCAGCAACAGGGAGACGGCGATCAGGGCGATAATAATCGCCACGACGTCGTCGCTCGTTTCGATGCGCTTGATGTTGATGTTGTGGAAGCTGAGCGCGATGGCGATCGCCAGAATGGCCAGCACGGCCAGGACTGCTGGCCGGTATTGTCCACGCTTGCCTTCGCGCAGGCGGTAGCCGGCCATGACCATCGCGCCGACGGCACCGATCGCGCCGGCCTGGTTCACGGTTGCCACGCCGGCAATGATCGAACCCAGCACCAGGAAGATCAGGGCCAGCGGCGGCACGAGCGTCATCAGCACCTTGCCGAGAAACGCGCGATTGAAGGTTCCAGGCTCATGCACCGCAGGCGCGGCGCTCGGCTTCAGGAAGGCGAAACCGAGAATGAACAGCATGTAGAGCCCGACGAGAACCAGACCCGGAATAAAGGCGCCGAGGAACATTTCGCCGGCACTGGTCGACACGACCGAGAAGTCCGACGGCATGGAGATCTCACCGGTCGCCGCCTTGTAGAGGGTCTGACGCAGCGTACCGGCCTGGTCCACCGCGCTTGCCAGCTGGTCGGCGAGAATAATCAGCACGATCGAAGGCGGAATGATCTGTCCGAGCGTTCCGGACGCGGCGATCGTACCGGTCGCCAGCGGCACCGAATACTTGTTGCGCATCATGGCCGGCAGGGAGATCAGGCCCATTGCCACGACCGTGGCGCCAACGATACCCGTGGTCGCCGCAAGAAGGGCGCCCACGAAAACGACCGAAATGCCGAGGCCGCCCGGAACCGGGCCGAACAGCTTCGCCATGGTCACGAGCAGATCTTCAGCGATCTTGGACCGCTGCAGCATGATGCCCATGAACACGAACAGCGGAATGGCGATCAGCGTATCTCGTTGGGCCTCCCAATAGACCCCTCGAAGGTTTGTGGTTCCCGCGCTCAGCCACTGGCTGGGCCCGCCCTGGGCGAAGAAGGCGTCCACGTTACCGGCATAAAGATAGCCGACAATGGACGCGATACCGATGGTGACGATGGCAGCACCGGGCAACGCGAAGGCCACCGGGAAACCGGAGCCGAGAGCCACAGCCATCACCACGACGAGAAGAGCAAGAAAGAAGAGTTCCATGGAAGTGTCTCGGCTCAGCTACTGGACGGCATGTGAGGAATGATCTTTACCGCCGGGCTCCCCGCGGATATCGGCGACAGCGTCGAGGAAATAGCTGACGAACTGGATCATCATCGAAACGGCGAAGACGCCCAGGAAGCCCGCCATCAGATATTTGACATAAAGACCGAAACCGGCCTGCGTGACTTCATAGGACAGCATCGGGCTGTTGATGATGCTCGACTTGCCACCCATGCCGACGACCAGAATGACCCAGCACAGCGAAACGCCGAACAGGATCGAACCGATGGCATTGACCCAGCCTTTCGTGCGCGGCGCGAAATTCGCGTAGAACACGTCGACGCGCACATGGCCTTCTTCCAGAAGCGTATAGGCACTGGCGAAGAGGAACAGCGCGGCATACCAGAAGCGCACCAGGTCGGCCATGAAGGCCTGTTCGTAGGAGAAGATGAAGCGGCCGATAACGATCAGCAGTTCGGCGACAACCACGAACAGAGCCAGCCAGTGGAAGCCAAGCGTGCGGGTAAAGGCAGCCAGAACGAATGAAAACGCGATCAGGGGCATGTGAATGAAGGCGCCGCGCCATTGCGACCGGCTAAGGTCGGCGGCCAGGTCCTTGCCGACGACAGCCTCCAGAAAGCCTTCCACCCGAAGGAAGGAAATCGCCATGTCGGCCAGCCCCACAAAGAGAACGGCCCAGAACATGGCTCGGATCAGATAGGCGTTGATATCGCTGATGCGCTTGCTGTCCTCGCGTAGGGTCGTTTCGCTGTTGCGCGCCACGTACCCGGCGGCCAGGACCAGAAGAAGGACATAGATGCCAAGCTGGACCCAGGACCATAAGATCGGCATTGAACCGTTTGCGGCGGCCCCGTAAATCGGCGCGACGCCGGGGAAATCCTGCCAGTAGTTCAGGTAATTATTGACAAGGAACGCTGCCATAACCGCAAGGATCGCCCAGCCGAAGATGCGAATTGCCTTCTGGCTTGTATTGGAGCTTCCCCGTCCGGATTTGTTGGCAGACACCTCGTCTTGAACGCTGTCCAAGGCCGTCATCGTGGCGATGCCTTTATTCTTTTTGATTTGTAACGAAATGGGGACGGGAAATTTCCCGTCCCCTTAGCTTCGGTCAGACCGCCTTAGGACGGAATGCCCAGGAAGCGGTTGCGCTTCTGGCTGTAAGCGATGTCGGAAATAGCCATCCAGCTACCGATGTCCTTACGCGCGGTGATAACGCTTTCGAAGATCTTCTTGGAAAGCGGATCGTTGTCCATCGCTTCCTGAAGAACTTCCTCGGAGGCTTCACCGAAGGCGTCATAGACTTCGTCGGAGAACTCGCGCAGCTGAACGCCGTGCTCGTTGATAAGCTTGTCGAGGTAAGCACCGTTGTTGGCGTTGGTTTCAGCCATGGTGCCGGCGTTTTCTTCCGCACAAGCGGCCTTGATGATTTCCTGGTCGGTCTTGGACAGCCCTTCCCAGAAAGCCTTGTTCATGCCGATCGCGAGCTGCGAACCCGGCTCGTGCATGCCCGGCCAGTAGTAGTACTTGGCGGCTTCGTAGAACTTCATGAAGTAGTCGTTGAACGGACCGACCCACTCGGTAGCGTCAACGGCACCGGAAACAAGGTTTTCATAGATCTGGCCGCCCGGCAGGGAAACCGGAGATGCGCCGAGCTTCGCCATGACGTCGCCGCCAAGACCCGGAATACGCATCTTCAGACCCTTGAGGTCGTCAGCGGAGTTGATTTCCTTGTTGAACCAGCCGCCCATCTGGACGCCGGTGTTACCCATGGCAAGGTTCTTCAGGCCGAATTCGCCTGCGAGTTCGTCCCACAGTTCCTGACCGCCGCCGTACTTAATCCAGGCGTCCATTTCGGTGTAGGTCAGACCGAACGGAATAGCGGTGAACGCCGCCCAGCCCGGGTGCTTGCCTTTCCAGTAGTAGTCGGCACCGATGTAGGCCTGAGCGTTGCCGGAAGCGACTTCGTCGAAGGAGTCGAATGCGCCCACGCGCTCGCCGGCGGCGAAATACTGCGTGCTGATCCGGCCTTCGGTCAGTTCGGAGATACGTGCGGCCAAGCGCTGTGCCGGAATACCCAGACCCGGAAAATCCCGCGGCCAGGTCGACACGATAACCATTTCCTTGGTCGACTGAGCGATGGCCGGAGCGGCGAGAGTGGAGGCAGCAACGACACCACCTGCACCGAGACCGGCCTTTTTGATAAACGAACGACGATCCATTAAATTATCCTCCCAAATCGGACATGAATCCAACCGGCGCCTACACTTGCACCGATCTGTGAGTATGTCTAGGTGAAGAAAAGAGCATCGCGCTATTCGTGGTTCTGCGGAAGAACTCAGTAGTAGTACTGAAAAACATTCAAGAGTCGCACCCCGGCAGTCAGGGGCGATACAACCCGGGAGATGCATGGGAGTGACGTTTAAAACCAAATTGCTCCTGATTACGCTCCTTCCCCTTGTCGCCGTGTCGATCCTCATCGGAAGCGCCACCTATTATCAGGCGCACCGGCTGATCGAAGTCGAAACACGCGCGGTCGAAGAGCGGATTCTGGAAACCAAGCGGCAGGAAATCCGCAACTATATCAGCCTCGCACTGACCTCCATCGAACGGATCTACAAGGAAGAGCCGGGCGGCCGCGCGGCCGCCCAGGAGGAAGTCAAGCAGATCATCCACAACATGACGTTCGGAGAAGACGGGTATTTCTTCGTCTACAAGCTCGACGGCACCAATCTCGTCCATCCCAGACTGAAACATCTGGTGGGCGGAAAATGGTGGGACCTCCAGGATCCGGAGGGCGACTATGTCATCCGCAACCTGATCGAGGCGGCAAAGGCCGGCGGCGGCTTCCATCAGTATGTCTGGAACAAGCCGAGCACCGGACGGGTCGAGGAGAAGCTCGGCTACGCCATCCTGCTCGAGGACTGGGGCTGGATGCTGGGGACCGGACTTTACACGGACGACATTGCCCATGAGGTGGCTGCCATTCGGGCGGACTTCGCGGCGAGCATCCGCCAGACCGTCATCGTGATCTTCGCGATCACCCTGATCGCGATCGTCATCGCCGGCACGCTGATCGCCGGTGTGCGTTTTTCCGAGGAGCGGTTTGCCAACTCCAAACTGAAGGAGCTCACGAACCGGATTTTCGATGTCCAGGAACAGGAACGCAAACGGGTGTCTACGGAACTGCATGACAGTATCTCGCAATTGCTGGTCTCCGTGCGCTACCGCATCGAAATGATCCAAAGCGAAGCCGGGGGCGCCACGGCCCTGCGCGACTATGCGACCAAGTGCCTGAAGACCCTGGACGGCGCCATTTCCGAGGTCCGCCGGATTTCCCGGGACCTGAGGCCGAGTCTTCTCGACGACATGGGTCTGGCGACCGCCCTCGTCAGTCTCGGCAACGAATTCCAGACACAATCCGGGATATCGGTTTCCGTCGACGCCGAAAGATGCCACGACAGGCTGTCCGACGGGGCAAAGACCGCGCTATACCGGGTCGTCCAGGAATGCATGACCAATGTCGCGCGCCACTCGGAAGCGCGGAACGTGAAGATCGATCTGAAGGTCGGACCGCATACATTGGCCCTGATCGTGGAGGACGACGGCATCGGCATCCCCCACCCGCTGCCGCAAAACGGCGGATTGGGGATACGCAACATGCGTGAGCGGATCGAAACCTATGGCGGAACGCTCCGGCTGTCGCGCCGGGCGGATGGCGGTACGCGCCTTCGCGTCAGCATGCCGCTCGAAAACAACGTCAGCAAGGCGGCCTGAAATGACGATCGAAACCACGGCCCGAACGATCAGGGTTCTGCTTGCCGACGATCACGAACTGGTCCGGGACGGCATTCGGGCGCGGCTGGAAAAAAACGGCGCGATTGAAATCGTGGGGGAAGCGACCAACGGGCGGGAAGCTCTGGACCTGGTGGCCGTGCTCAAACCGGATGTCGTCCTCATGGACATATCCATGCCCATCATGAACGGCCTTGAGGCGGCGAACGAGGTTCGCAGGCGGTTTCCCGGAACCAGCGTCCTCGTCCTGTCGATCTACGACAATCCGGAATATGTGCGCGGCATGGTTCAGGCAGGCGCGCGCGGCTACATCCTGAAGGACATATCGGCGACGGAAATGATCACCGCGATCACCAGCGTCGCCAAGGGCGGCTACTATTTCTCCTCTGCTGTCGGCCAGAACCTCATGAGCGAACCCCAGGCGTCTCTTGTGGCGGATCCCTACGGCCTAACGGAGCGCGAGCGCCAGGTCCTGACCGCCATCGCCAAGGGCCAGCCGAACAAGGAAGTCGCCAAGAATCTCGGCATCAGCGTGCGCACGGTCGAATCTCATCGCTTGAACCTGCGCGAAAAAGTCGGCACCAAGAACGCGGCCCAGCTTTACAAGGTGGCCCAGGAACTGGGTCTTCTGGACTAAGGTCCACACACCGGGATCAGATTTGAAGGGCGACGCGCGCCCCGATCTGATATCCAACGAACACCGAACGAAAACGAAAACGACAAATCGCAGGCTTTCCACTCGGACACCTCACATGACCAAACCCCTCATTCTTGTCACGGCGGATGTGAAGCCCGTCGACGGTTACAACTGGCACGCAGCACCCTCCACCTATCTCCATGCCGTGGTCCGCGGCTCGGACGCCCTGCCGCTCGTCCTGCCGTCGCTCGGCGCCGACATCGATATCGATGACGCTCTTGACCAGGTCGACGGCGTGCTCGCGACGGGATCCCGCTCCAACGTCAATCCGCAGATTTACGGCGGCGAAGCGACGGAGGCCAACGGCCCCTACGACCCGGAACGCGATGCCACGACCCTGCCGCTGCTGAGGCGCGCCGTGGAACGCGGCGTTCCGGTTTTCGCCATCTGCCGGGGCATGCAGGAGCTCAATGTGGCCCTGGGCGGCACACTGTTGACGGAAATCCAGGAACTGGAGGGCCGCGCCGATCACCGCGCGCCGCCATCGGACCACCAGGACACCCGTTTCAAGATCGCCCATCCCATTGAAATCGAGCCCGACAGCCAACTCGCCGAGATCCTCGGAGAGGAACCGATTGACGTCAATTCGCTTCACCGGCAAGCTCTGGGAACGCTCGGCGAGAAGCTGAGCGTGGTGGCGCGCGCCGAAGACGGCACCATCGAGTCGGTCGCCCTCCGGGACGCACCGGGCTACGTGGTCGCGACCCAGTGGCATCCGGAATACTGGGTTTCCAGCGACGGGCCTTCACGGAAGCTGTTCAAGGCCTTCGGCGACGCCGCGAGAGAATACCGGGCCCGCCGTCTCGGCCCGGCTTGACACACAACACTTGATTGAGGTTCGACCGGTCATGTCCCATTCGCACGATCATCATCATGACCATTCCGAACTTTCGGAAACGGAGCTCCGCGTCCGGGCGCTGGAAACGGTTCTGACGGAAAAGGGTTATGTCGATCCGGCGGCGATGGACAAGCTGATCGACACCTACGAGACGAAGGTCGGCCCACGCAACGGTGCCCATGTGGTCGCCACCGCCTGGACCGATCCGGAGTACCACGCCTGGCTGATGAAAGACGCAACCGCCGCCATTCACCACCTCGGTTACATCGGCCGGCAGGGCGAGCATATGGTCGCGGTCGAAAACACGGCCGATACCCACAACATGGTCGTCTGCACCCTGTGTTCCTGCTATCCGTGGCCGGTCCTCGGCCTGCCGCCGGTCTGGTACAAATCCGCGCCCTACCGCTCCAAAGCGGTTCGCGACCCGCGCGGCGTCCTGAAGGATTTCGGCATCGACCTTCCGGAGACGACAGACATACGGGTCTGGGATTCCACGGCGGAAGTCCGCTACCTCGTGATCCCCCGGCGTCCCGAAGGCACCGATGGCTGGAGCGCGGAAGACCTGGCAAAGCTCGTCACCCGGAACAGCATGATCGGAACCGGGCTGGCGCTGACGCCGGATCGGCTTGAAGAGGTCTCCTCATGAACGGCGCCCAGGATCTCGGCGGCATGATGGGCTTCGGCCCGGTCGTCCAGGAAGACAACGAACCGCAGTTTCATGCCGAATGGGAGAGACGCGCCTTCGCGGCGACGCTGGCAATGGGCGCGACCGGAAGCTGGACGCTGGATGCGTCCCGCCATGCGCGCGAAACCCTGCCGCCGGCGCAGTATCTCTCCTCAAGTTATTACCAGATCTGGCTGGCGGGCCTGGAAAAGCTGCTCACCGGGCGCGGTCTCGTCTCCGAGGACGAAATCGCGGCCGGACACGCGCTGACACCACCGGCTCCGATCAAACGCAAACTGCTGGCCGAAGACGTCGCGACAACCCTTGCCAGGGGCGGGCCGGTCGACCGTCCCGCCTCCGCGCCCGCCAAATACGCGGTCGGCGATCGCATCGTTGCAAAGAACATGCATCCGGAAACCCATACCCGCCTTCCCCGGTATGTGCGGGGCCATCCGGGCGTGATCGAAGCCGTTCACGGCGTCCACGTTTTTCCGGATACCAACGCCCACGGCCTCGGCGAACAACCGCATTGGCTCTATGGGGTTGCCTTCAAGGCATCGGATCTCTGGGGCGCGGAAGCGGATCCGAAGCTGACGGTGCGGGTCGATCTCTGGGAGCCTTATCTTGACCCGGCCTGAGATCGACGCACCAGAACTTGCCCGGAAAATCCCCGGCCTGCCGAATGACGGCGAAACGCCCGTGTTCCGCGAACCGTGGGAAGCGCGCGTCTTCGCCATGACCGTGTCCGCCCATGACGCCGGCCTGTTCACCTGGCCGGAATGGACGCAGGCGCTCGGTGCGGAAATCCGCGCGGCGGGCTCCAACCCTGAGGACACGGGCGCGGACTACTACCGGCACTGGCTTTCGGCCTTTGAAAAGCTGCTCGCCGACAAGGGAGCCGCTTCGGCCGATACGCTCGCCGGTCTCAAGGAGGCATGGGACCGGGCTGCCAAGGCCACGCCCCATGGCGAGCCGATCGTCCTCGGCGCTGAAAAGCTCTAGCCCCAGCCGAGCGTTGCGATCAGCAACGTCACGCCGAGGAAAAACACCAATAGCGCGCCGCCGATCTCGATGCTCCGGTGCACCACATGCGCCAACCGGCTGCCGTCGCCGGACAGGCTCACGGCAATCCCCTTTGCGCCGACGGCCAGTCCCGCGAGCACGGAGACCGTGATCCCGGTGCCGAGCGCCATGACCAGCGTCGATGCGATGCCGGCGGCAATCAGTCCCTGGGACAGGGCAAAAACCAGGACGATCAGCGCGCCCGTACACGGGCGCAGGCCGACGGCCAGCACGATCGATGCCGCGCGGGCAAGCGTGATCTTGCCCTGCACCATGTCCGGCGTCGGCGCATGGGCATGGCCGCAAGTCGAACAGACGCCGTCCGCTCCGATCTCGTGATGATGGTGGTCATGCCCGTGATGATGATGGTGATCATGACCCGCATGCGCGTAAGCATGGCCGGTCGGCGCCCCAAAACCGGCCAGGACCGGCTGCAGGGCCTTCTGCCACAACAACCAGGCGCCGAGCACTGTGATCAGGATATAGGAGCCGATCTCGAACCAGCGCGCCGTATCCTGGATCGCGATCGAGGTCAGGTTGAAGACCATGGCAGCGGCCCCGACGAGCACGATCGCTGTGACCGCCTGCGCGAATGCCGAGACGAACGACAGCACGATGCCCTTTTTCAGCGTCTCGTTGTTGGCGACCACATAGGACGAAATGATCGCCTTGCCGTGTCCGGGACCGGCCGCATGGAAGATGCCATAGGCGAAGGATATCCCGATCAGGAGCCACGCCGCATTCGGATTGGTCCGGAACATCCGGAGCGCGCTGACCAGCTTCTGGTAGAATTCGCTCTGCAGCCGGGCAATGGTGGCAAACCATTGGCTGACCAGACCGGGGCTGGATACGGCGGCAGGAGACCCCTCGGGTTTCGCGGTGTTCAACGCCTGCGTAATCGCCTCCTGTCCGTTTCGGGCAATGCCCGGACCCGTTCCGGCGGTTGTCGCTGTCACGCCGTCACCGCCCGCGTCGCAGGTCACGATCATCTGGTTGACCTGGGTCGCGGCTGCGGACTGGAGCTCCGGCGGCAGGTCCCGCTGATCCGGACCGATCTGCGCCAGCGCATAGGCCGTCGCATCGTCGAGGGGCGGCGGTTCCTTGCGCTCGATCCCGCATTTGCCCGGCGCGTTCACGATCCCGAGTGCATCGTCTCCCTTGGCGAACCGGAAATCGACGTAATAGGTCGGATCGTAGACGTCCAGGGTGATCGGCTTCGTGGCGTCGGTCGGCTCTTTCAGCGGCAGACGGAAATGCAGTTCCAGAAGATCGACGGTGTCCGGTATGTCCGTCCCGTTCATTCGCCGGTCTTCTTCCATAGCCTCAAAGTCTTCCGGCTTCATCACCCAGTAGTCCTTGAGATTCACCGTCTTGACCTCAAGCCAGTAATCCGTCGGCGGATTGAAATCCAGCTCCACGCGCGTGTTGTCGCCGAAGGTGAAATATCCGTAATCGGCGATACCCTCGATATTCACCTTGGCGAGTTCGGCAAGTTCTTCGCGGCTGAAGTGACCGTCCCCGTTGGCATCGAATCCCTGGATCGCAAAGGCGGTGTAGGCGTCATCGAAGCGGAACACGTTGTCCACCGCGACCGCGATGCCCTTGTCGTCGAACACGAGCTTTGTGCGGGCCTCGATGAAAACATGCGGATGGGCAACGGCTGCAATCGATGTCAGGACCAGGCAGGCGAGTGCCAGACCGGCTTGAAGGAAACGCGCCATGAGAGCGAGAGAAAAAGGCATCGGACCTGCACGGACAAGATGATCGGTTGGGTTGACCTTCCTCTGCAACGGGAACGCGGCGGGATCAAGGCCACTGCGATGCTGCAGCGCCATAATTACCGAAAATTTATTTCCCTATAATCTGATTGAATCGGAACAAATTCATCGGAAATTCCGATAAATCAGCAAGATTAGACACCTTATTCCCCGATTGAGCGGTATCTTTATTTCAGAAAAACACTTTCTGAAGAGTGATCTCATGAACGCCCTGCCCCAATCCATCAAGCAAGCTGGCGCATTTGCCTCCGTTTTCGATCATCCCGAATTCCGAGACCACGAAGATGTGGTTTTCGCATGCGACCGGGAAACCGGCCTTTCCGCCATCATCGCCATTCACAGCACCACGCTCGGCCCGAGCCTTGGCGGCTGCCGGGTCTGGCCCTACGCCACTTCCGCGGAAGCCCTGACCGACGCGCTCCGGCTTTCCAGAGGCATGACCTACAAGAACGCCCTGGCCGGCCTGGACCTCGGCGGCGGCAAGGCGGTGATCATCGCCGACCCGCGCAAGGATAAGACGCCCGCGATGATGGAGGCCTTCGGCCGCCATGTGGACCGCCTGTCGGGCACTTATATCACCGCCGAAGATGTCGGCGTCTCGCCGGACGACATGGAGCATATTTCCCGCAAGACCGCTCATGTGCGCGGCACAAGGGCCACCGGCCTCGGAGACCCCTCGCCCTATACCGCCCTCGGGGTCTTCACCGGCATCAGGGCCTCTGCCCGCCATGTCTATGGCACCGACGACCTCTCCGGATTGACCGTTTCCGTGCAGGGGCTCGGCCATGTCGGGTTCGATGTCACCGAACGCCTCCATGAAGCCGGCGCGAAACTGATCGTTTCCGATATTCACGCCCCTTCCGTCCTGAAGGCGATCGAGACCTTCGGCGCACGAGCCGTTGACCCTGCGGAAGCCCATCGGGTCGAAGCGGATATCTTTGTCCCCTGCGCCCTCGGCGCCGGCCTGAACGCAACAACGATTCCGCAGATCCAGGCGAAGATCGTCGCAGGGGCTGCCAACAACCAGTTGCAGACCGCGGCCGATGGCGAGGCGCTCAAGGCCCGCGGCATCCTTTATGCGCCCGACTACGCGATCAACGCCGGTGGCGTCATTTCCATTGCCCTTGCCACGCCGGGCGGCAATGACGAGGCGGTTCGGGTCAAGACCCTTGCCATCGGTGACACGCTGACGGAAATCTTCGAACGCGCCAAAGCGGAAGACAGAACGCCGGAACAGATCGCCGACCGGATCGCCGAGGAGCGACTGTCGGCCTAAGCCGGGCAGGACTCTCCGGACTTCTTGCGCTCAGCCAGCCATTCCACGAGGAAATCGACAAAGGCGCGCACCTTGCCCGAGAGGTGCCGCCGATGCGGATAAACGGCATAGATGGCCTGCGTGGTCGGCTCGAAGTCCTCAAGAACCGTCACCAGCTTTCCAGCCTCCAGTTCATCGGCCACGAAAATATAGGGCGTGCGCAGAAAGCCGAGACCGCACAGGGCCGCGTCGCGTCCGCCGAGCGCGCTGTTCACCTCCGCCCGCCCCCGGACCACCACCGAGACCCGCCGCTCGCCATCCGAAAACCCCCAGTTCTGCTTGAACCGGTAATTCGTGTCGATGATGCACGGCCGCGTGGACAGATCGGCCGGCACCTTTGGCGCCCCATACGCTTCGATCACTTCCGGCGTGGCGCAGACGACGGTCCTGAAAGGAGCGATCTTGCGGGCGATCAGGCTGGAATCGTCCATCTCCGTCACCCGGATCGCCACGTCAAAGCCTTCATCCACCAGATCGACGAAACGGTCCTCGAGCCTGAGGTCCATCGACACTTCGGGATTTGCCGCCAGAAATTCCATGGCCGCCTGGTTGAACAGGGCATCGCCCATGGACCGGGGCGCGGAAACCCTGAGCCTTCCGCGCACACCCTTATGCGAGGATTGGACGGAGGCCTGCAGATCGTCGATCCGCTGCAGAATGTCGGACGCTTCCTTGTAATAGGATTCCCCGACTTCGGTCAGGGACACCTGCCGGGTCGTGCGGTTGAGCAGCCGAACGCCGAGTTCGTCTTCCAGCTCGCTGATATATTTGGACACCAGCGCCTTCGAGCGCCCCATTTCCCGCGCAGCCGCCGAAAACCCACGGCTGTCGACAACCTGAATAAAGCAACGCATTCGCGTGATGGCATCCATTCTCTTCCCCCGGACAGCGGACTTCCGACCCGCCCATGTTATGCCACTGCGGCGCCTCCGTCGGCGCGCGGATCATGGGCCCCGTCAAGGCCGCCTTTTGCATTGCGTACGATCATGCCGGCATGGCCCATCGTATCGGAATAGCCGTCCGCCATTTCGACCACCTCGTGACCGCAGCGCTCAAGAGCCCTTACGATATCCGGATCGAACCGGTTTTCCAGCCTGAGCGCCGTCGTTTCGTCGCCCCAGGTCCGGCCGAGCAGCCAGCGCGGCGCATCGATCGCCTCGCCGACGGGCATGCCGTTCAGGACATGACGGGCAAAGATCGCGGCCTGGGTCTGCGGCTGGCCTTCGCCGCCCATGGTGCCGTAGGTCACCGTCCGGCCGTCCCTCAGCCGGGCCATCGCCGGATTGAGCGTGTGGAACGGTTGCCGGCCCGGCTCCAGCACGTTGAGCGCGTCCGGATGAAGCGAGAAACTCGCGCCCCGGTTCTGCCAGGTGATCCCGGTCTTCGGCAGCACGCAGCCGGAGCCGAACTCCCAGTAGATCGACTGGATGAAGGAAACCGACACGCCCTTTTTGTCGACGGCCCCCATCCAGATCGTATCGCCATGCGCACCTTCATAGGGCCATTCCAGAGCCCGGCGCATGTCGATCCTGGCGGACTCCTGACCGAGCCACTCCGGGGTCAGGAAAGTCTTCGGCGGTTCCGGCAGGCGCATTGGATCGGTGACGATCCGGTCGCGCACCAGGAAGGCGCGCTTGGTCGCCTCCACCAGCCCGTGGACCAGGTCGAAGCCCTCCCGGCCGTCGGTCTTCAGCCGGTCGTAAAGCCCGAGGATGATGAGCGAAGCCAGCCCTTGCGTCGGCGGCGGCGCATTGAACACCGTGCCGCATTTCAGTTCGACTTTCAGCGCATCCTTGAACCGGGCCTCATAAGTCTCAAGATCCCGCTTGGTGACCGGAGAACCGATGCGCTCCAGGTCGTCGGCAATGGCGGCGGCCACATCGCCCTTGTAGAATTCCTCAAAGCCGTCATGCGCCAGATGCTGCAGCGTGTCCGCGAGCCGCTCCTGCCTGAGAAGCGTCCCTTCTTCGGGCACCTTACCGTCGACCAGAAATACGTCGGCAAAACCGGGCTGGTCCTTCAGCTCATCGAATTTCTCCGCCGTCAGGGCCGCCTGGCTGCGGGTCACACGAATGCCTTCCTTGGCATGGCGGATCGCTTCGCGCAGCAATTCGCCGCGCGGGGTCTTTCCGGCCCCGATCGCCTGCGCTGCCTCCAGAGCCTTGCCCCAGCCGCCGATGGTACCGGCGACAGTGAGGGCGGCCATCGGCCCGCGCGTCGGGATCGCGCCGTAGCCGGCCTCGTTATAGGCGGCGATCGTCGCCTTGGATCCGGCCGATCCGCAGGCCATCAATGCCTTCGGATCCTTCCCCGGCTCGGCGATCAGCCAGAAGCCGTCGCCGCCGATGGCGTTCATATGCGGATAGACGACGGCAATCGTGCTCGCAGCGGCGATCATCGCCTCGATAGCCGAACCGCCGTCAGCGAGGATTTCAGCCCCGGCGTTCGCCGCCGCCGTATGCGGAGCGACCACCATGCCGCCCGAAGATGTGACCGTATCCATTCCAAACCCCGTATTTCGTTGTTTTTGTCATCACGAGTGCGCCCGGGCCCGCCGCCGGCCGAGACGTCCGAGCCCGACGAACAGCCGCGCGCCCAGCAACCCGGCAAGTCCGCCCAATCCGGCACTGACGGCCCCTTCCACCGTCACCGGCAACGCAGGTTCATAATCCTTCACGGTGGCTTCGGCGATATCCGGGTCCATGGTCTCGAAGACAACGGCCAGCCGGGCGAAGGGGCCGGCGGAGGCCAACGCCTGCTTTTGCTCGGTCAGCCGTTCGAGACGCTCCTGAGTCCGCTCCATGCTGAAACCGCGTTTACGCGAAAATCCGTCCTCGCCGGTTTTCATCCGTGCGATCGCCTCGTCCACGCTCAGCCCGAACCCGGTCGCATCCGCCTCGAAATCGGCCATGACCTGCCGCAGCGCATCGATGGCGCCACCCATCCGCTGGCGGTATTGCTGCGCGAATTCCGGTAACTGTGACGTCGCTGTCCCGGCCAGGACCGCGACCAGCAGCATGATAATCCGTGCCATGGCTTCCTCCCCGTTGCCGGACCGGCTTCCGCTAATCCTGCAGGGATATGATGCCGGCTTCGCCTTCTTCCGTCCCGAAGGCAAGGCGCGCGCCCTCGCCGTCCCAATTCAGCGCGGAGACCGGCCCCTTGCCGGGACGGCGCAGAAGCACCTCCGCATTGTCCTCGAAACGGCAGAGCATGACCATGCCGTCCTGATAGCCGACCGCGACAACCTCTTCCTTCGGATGGCAGGCAACCGCCGTCACGAAAAAATCGCCGCGCGTTCCAAGCTGCAGCGGCGCCTGGCCCATGGGACCGGTCTTGCCGAAGAAAGGCCAGAGAATCGCGGCATTGGCGCCCGACGTCGCCAGATAGCGGCTCTTCGCCGACCAGCTCCAGGACTTGACCTTGGCCGGATAGCCGGTCATGCGCATGTCCTGCTCGTCGGAAAGCCGCCAGCCGTGCAACGCGTTTTCCTGCATCGAGGTCACGAGATACTTACCGTCCGGCGAATAGGTGATGCCCAGATGCGCGCCTTTCCAGGAGAATTCCTGCGGCTTTCCAGTGGCGTTGGCCCACCACACGGTCGCGCCGTCATAGCGGGCAACGGCAAGCTTCATGCCCTTCGGCGCGAAGGTCAGTCCGCCGACGGCCCGTTCATGGGTGAATTCGTTTTCCTTGCCGTCCGCGAGCCGGACCCAGGCGGTCCGACCCGAGGCAAAGGCGACGGCCCCGTTGGGCCCACAGGCCAGAAGGTCGATCCACTTGCGCGGACGTTCCGCCAGGGTACTGACGCTTCCATCCGGCGCGACCTTCTGGATCCTGCCGTCGTCGCCGGACGTCACCAGCGCCCTGCCGTCCAGGGTCCGTTCGGCGGCCAGCAGCCCGCCTTCATGAACCTGAACGCGGGTTTCCGCACCTTCGACGAAACATACATAGCCCTCGCCGGAGGCAAAGAAGGCCGTGTCGTTCAGGAAGCCGGTGCGGACGATGAAGCCGTCCGCGTCGACCGGAGCAATCGTCGGCATGAGAGCTCCTATTCCGCTGCGCAGGCCTGGAAGCTCTTTTCCAGAACATCCCAGTTGAGATCGCGCCCGATGAAGACCAGACGGCTTTCGCGCGGCTCGTCCGCCTTCCAGTCGCGCTGATGATCGCCTTCGACGATCATATGGATACCCTGGATGACATAGCGCTGCGGATCGTCCTTCAGCGCAATAATGCCCTTCAACCGCAGAATATTCGGTCCCTGCACCTGGGTGACCTGGTTGATCCAGGGGAAGAACAGTTCCGGATTCAGGTCCCCGGCCTTCAGCGAAATGCTCTTCACCGAATGGGGATTGTCGTCATGGTGATGATGGTCATGGTCGCAATCCGGACCGCATTCATGATCGTGGTCGTGATGATGGTGATCGTGGCCATGGTGGTGGTCGTGATCGCAGTCGGGACCGCATTCGTGTTCATGATGCCCATGTTGAAGGAAATGCGGATCGAGCGACAGGATCCGGTCCAGATCGAAGGCACCACGGTCGAGCACGGCCTTGAGATCCACTTCGCAGCGCTTGGTAAAATGGCGAACCGCGTAGGGATTGATGGACACGATCCGGGCATCGACCGCCTCCAGTTCTTCCTTGGAAACCAGGTCGGTCTTGTTGATCAGGATGACGTCGGCAAAGGCGATCTGGTCTTCCGCCTCATCCGTGTCTTCCAGGCGCTGCAGCACATGGCGCGCGTCGACCACCGCGACGACCGCATCCAGCTTGGATGCGGCGCGCACGTCGTCGTCCATGAAGAAGGTCTGGGCGACGGGGGCCGGATCGGCCACGCCGGTCGTCTCGACGATAATGGCGTCGAACGCGCCCTTGCGCTTCATCAGGTTCTGCACGGTGCGGATCAGGTCGCCGCGCACGGTGCAGCAGATGCAGCCGTTGTTCATTTCGAAGATTTCTTCGTCCGACTCGACCAGCAGGTCGTTGTCGATGCCGACTTCTCCGAATTCGTTGACGATCACGGCGTATTTCTGGCCGTGGTTCTCGGTCAGGATCCGGTTCAGGAGTGTGGTCTTGCCGGATCCGAGATAGCCGGTCAGGACCGTGACCGGAATCTGGTGGGTCGTTGCTTCAGTCGCAGACATGGGAAGTCCCTTGCGCGGAATGTCTTGTGAGCCCGGCAACAGGGCCGGGCGCGAGTCACGGCGAATATAAGCGCTAAGCGTGTCACATGGGAGGGGCTTTGCGGGAATTCTGTTTTGCCGGCGGTGTTTCCATGACCAAGCGAACACCTTTGCTGCAACCCGGTCTTTCCAGACCGGTGCCTTCTCCGCTAAACATTCCGAAAAGATCAGCATCGCCGCGGCCGCGGCCAGAAGGGTGGACCCATGCTCAAGACCATTGCCGGCTTCGACCGTATCGGCGAGGAAAACGCCTTTGCCGTGCTCGCGCGCGCCACGCAACTCGCCTCTGAAGGCCGCGACATCATCAATCTGGGCATCGGCCAGCCCGACTTCAAAACGCCGGACCACATCGTCGAGGCCGCCATCAAGGCGCTGCGCGACGGCCATCACGGCTACACGCCGGCAACCGGCATCCTGCCGCTGCGCGAAGCCGTGTGTGCGGATCTTCACAAGCGCGTCGGCGCCGAGGTCAACCCGGACAATGTGGTGATCGTGCCCGGCGGCAAGGTGACCATGTTCATGGCGATCCTGATGTTCGGCGAGCCGGGCAGGGAAATCCTTTATCCCGATCCGGGCTTTCCGATCTACCGGTCGATGATTGAGTTCACCGGCGCCACGCCGGTTCCGATTCCAATCCGAGAGGAAAACGACTTCGCCTTTTCCGCCGAAGAAACCCTGTCGCTGATCAACGACAGGACCAGCCTGATCATTCTCAATTCGCCGGCGAACCCCACCGGCGGGGTCACGCCGCGCGCGGAGATCGAAAAACTGGTGAAAGGCCTTTCAGCCTTCCCGGACGTGGCGATCATGTCCGACGAGATCTACGCGCAGATGACCTATGACGGCATGGAGCACGTCTCCCTGCTCGGCTTCGAGGAATTGCGCGACCGGCTGATCCTGCTCGACGGCTGGTCCAAGACCTATGCCATGACCGGCTGGCGGCTCGGCTACTCGGTCTGGCCGGATGCGCTCATCGACAAGGCGCGCAAGCTGTCCGTCAACGCCTGGTCCTGCGTCAACGCGCCGACGCAATTCGCCGGCATTGCCGCCCTCACCGGCCCGCAGGACGAGGCCCGGGCCATGGTCGCCGAATTCGACAAGCGCCGCAAGGTGGTGGTGGAAGGCCTGAACGCCCTGCCGAACGTAACCTGCCGGACGCCGCTCGGCGCCTTCTATGCCTTCCCGAACATCAAGGCGACCGGCTGGAAAGCCAAACAACTGGCCTCCGCCCTGCTGGAAGAGGCCGGTGTCGCGGTCATCGGCGGACCGGATTTTGGCATTCTCGGCGAGGGTTATATCCGGCTGTCCTACGCCAACTCGACGGAAAACATCCTCCGCGCCCTGAAGCGCATGGAAGAGTTCCTGGCGGCCAACAGCAAGGCCTGAACCGCCACAAAGCCTCAGCCGGGAACCGGCGTGGCTGCCTTGCCCGTCTCGAACCAGCTCGTCAGGTTGTCGACGACAAGCTGCCCCATGGCATCCCGCGTGTGCACCGATGCGGAGCCCACATGGGGCAGCAGGGTCACCCGGTCGAGCGCCATCAGCCCGGCCGGCACATGGGGTTCGTCTTCGAACACGTCGAGGCCGGCGCCGTGAATGACGCCCTTATCCAGCGCCTCGATCAGGGCCGCCTCATCGACCACGGTTCCCCGGCCGATGTTGATCAGGATGCCGTTTGAACCGAGTGCGGCAAGGACTTCGCCGTTGACGGCGTGATGGGTCTCCGGACCGCCCGGCGCGACCACCATCAGCGTATCGCAGGCTTCCGCCAGCTTAAGCAGGCTGTCGTGATAGGGATAGGCGACATCCGCCTGGCGGTTCCGGCCGTAATAATGAACCTTGAGCCCGAACGCCTCCGCGCGCTTCGCGATCGCCTTGCCGATCCGGCCGAGGCCGAAAATCCCGAGCGTCCGGCCGACCAGGGTCGCCCCGGTCAGGGGATAGGGTCCTGTTGATTCCCACTTTCCGTCGCGGAGCCATTTTTCAGCCGCCGACAGTTCGCGGGCCGTCATGATCAGAAGACCCAGCGCCGTGTCGGCAACCTCTTCGGTCAGTACATCGGGTGTATTCGTCACCACGACCTTCTTCGCCGAACAGTCCGCGACATTGATGTTGTCATAGCCGACGCCGAAATTCGAAGCGATCTCGACATTCGGAAATTTGGCCAGAAAGTCCGCATCAATCCGCGTGCCCAGCACGGCAATGCCTCGAATCTTGTCCGCCACCTCCGCAAGCAGCTTCTCCGGGTCGTCCGCCTCGAACGGCTTGTGAACCGTGAACTTTTCCTCCAGCCCGCGCATGACCACCGGCAGCATGGCGCGCGGCATGAGAATATCGACTTTGCTCATTGGACCCTCGGAAAATCTGGAGGAGATGATGCGGAACGACCCGCTCCGCCTTTCCTGAACGTTCAAGGCAAAACGGTCTTCTGGCAAGCCCCGGAAAACACATTCCTCGGCAAAACTCTTTTCCCGAGTGCAGTACCTGCCCGAATACGCCGGATGCATTTCCGTCGATATTTCAATCGCGGAACGAGTTGACCGGCTTCGAACCTTGGGTCAATCTCACTGCCATAAACATTGGGAGGAACAATCATGAAAGCTCTTACCTGGGCCGCCGGCGCGGCCCTTGCCGCCGGTCTTATCGCCGGCCTGTCATCCGGTTCGGCCGTTGCCGCCGACACCACGCTGCGTATTTCGTTGCAATTGCCGCTCAAGAGTCACCTCGGCCAGAACCTGGTTCTGTTCAAGGAAGAGGTGGAAAAGACCTCCAACGGCGCTATCGCGGTCGAAATCTACGACAGCGCACAGCTTTACAAGGACAAGGAAGTCCCGGCCGCCGTCGGATCCGGCGCCATCGAGATGGGCGTTGCCTCGCTCACCCGTTACGTCGGCGACATTCCGGCTGTCGATATCTTCTACCAGCCGTTCCTGTTCGACTCGGAAGCCAAGGTCCGCGCGGCCGTCGCCAAGGGCTCTCCGGTTCGCGGGCCCCTGGACGAAGCGATCGCCGGCACCGGCTCCACCGTGTTGTGGTGGCAGGCCTACGGCGGCGCCATCATGCTGTCCAAGGGCGGTCCGGTGAAAACCCCGGCCGACATGAAGGGCAAGAAGGTCCGGGTCTTCGGCAAGACCCTCGGCGACTTCGTCACGGCCGCCGGCGGCGCACCGACGCTGATTTCCGGGTCCGAGCAGTATCTCGCCTACCAGCGCGGCACGGTCGACATCGGCATGACCGGCGTTTCCGGCGTGAAGTCGCGCAAACTCTGGGAAGTGATGGACACCATCACCGAGACCAACCACGCCGACATCGAGTTCATCGTCGTGGTCAACACCGACTTCTGGAACGGCCTTCCCGAAGAACACAGGAAGCTGATCGAAGCCGCCGCCATGAAGGCGGAGGCCGACGTTCGCGACCGCATGTCCCAGATCGAAGCCGAAGCCTATGGGGCTGCCAAGGAAAACGGCATGACAATCTACAAGCCGACGGCGGAAGAGCTGGCCGCCTGGAAGGCCGTCGCCGAGCCGGTCTACGACAACTACAAGGAAAAAGCCGGGGAACTCGGCGCGAAAGTGCTTTCAGCCGCACAGGCGCTTTGACCCTTTTCCCTTCATCCTTGCCCCCGGGCGGACACACCGTCCGGGGCTTTCATGTCTGGGTCTGACCGTCCATGGCCTATTTCCAATTCCTGACAAAAGCGCTCGCCTGGCTGGCGGCGGCCTTCTTCGTGGCTGCCGGCTTCATGCTGACCTACGAAGTCGTCGCCCGCTATTTCTTCTCCGCACCGACGATCTGGGCGGCGGAACTGTCCCAGCTCGCCCTGATCTGGGGCTCGCTGCTGGCCATGGCCTGGCTGCTCGGCGCCCGGCGCCACATCGCCGTGGACGCACTCGTCAGCCTGCTCTCACCCGAACAGCGCCGGTTCACCGAGACCTTCGCCATGCTCTGCATTGCCGCCTTCAGTGCGCTGGTCACCTGGAAGGGATGGGATATCTTTTTCGATTCCTTCGAGCGCGGACGCACGACCGGATCCATGCTCGACCTGCCGACCTGGGTGACAGAACTGGCCGTGCCGGCCGGCTTTGCGCTTCTGTTCCTGCAGGCGCTGCTTGAAGCCTGGCGCGCGCTTACCGGCGAACGCGACGCCGATGCCCCGCACGGAGGTTTTGAATGAGCACGCTCATGATCCTGGTCGCGCTCTTCGCCCTGCTGCTCCTGCGCGTGCCGGTGGCCTTTGCGCTCGGCGGTCTCGGGCTTGCGCTGCTCATTGCCGGCGGCTTCTCGCCGCTCATGGCACCGCAGGCAATCCTGTCGACCCTGGATGGCTTCATCCTGCTGGCCGTGCCCCTGTTCCTGCTGATGTCGAACGTGCTTTTAAAGGGAGGCGTCGGCAAGGACCTGTTCGCCGCCGTTCATGCCTGGGTCGGCCACTGGCCCGGCGGGCTTGCCGTCGCAACGATCCTGTCCTGCGCGATCTTCGCCGCCATTTCCGGCTCCTCCGTGGCAACGGCGGCCACCATCGGCACCGTCGCCATTCCGGAAATGATCCAGCGCGGCTACGAGCGCCGCTTCGTCTACGGTCTGCTGGCCGCTGGCGGCACGCTCGGCATCCTGATCCCGCCCTCGATCCCGATGATCGTCTACGGCTTCGTCACCGAACAATCGGTCATCGCGCTTTTCCTGGCCGGCATCGGCCCGGGCATCCTGCTCGTCGTCTTATTCATCGCCTTCTCGATGGTCTATGCGCGCTGGTTCGGCGGCTACCAGCCCGAACCGGCGGCCAGCTGGCGCGAGCGCAAGGATGCCAGCCTCAGGGCCGCACCAAGCATCCTTCTTGCCGCCATCGTCATCGGCGCGATCTACACGGGTGCCGCCACGCCGACGGAAGCCGCCGCTGTCGGTTTCGCCGCAGCCCTGGTGATTACCGCCGTCATCCTGCGCACGCTGACCTGGAAAGGCTTCAAGGAAGCGGCGTTCGAGGCCATGGCGACGACGGTCGCGATCCTGCTGATCATCGCCGGCGCCAAGGTGTTCGGCAAGGCGATCACCCTTTACCGGATCCCGCAGGACATTTCCGTCTTCATCGACCAGACGATCCACACGCCCTTCGCCTTCCTCGTCGTCGTGTCGATCGTGCTCCTGTGCATGGGATTGGTGTTCGAGGCGCTGTCCATGGTCCTGATCATGACCCCGGTGCTCCTGCCCGCGGCCCAGGCCATGGGTCTGGACCCCATCTGGTTCGGCGTCTATATGGTCATCCTCGTGGAATGCGCCCTGATCACGCCTCCGGTAGGCCTTAATCTCTACGTGATCCAGTCGGTGGCACGCGCAAGCCTCGGCGATGTGTCGCGCGGGGTTCTGCCGTTCCTGCTGCTCATGCTGATCAGCGTGTTCCTGCTTTATTTCTGGCCGGATCTCGCGCTCTACATACCGTTCAAACTTTAGGAAATCCCATGTCCCAGGCTGCGAAACTGCGCGCACTTCTGGCGCAAGACAAACTGCACGTCATGCCCTGCTGTTTCGATGCGCTTTCCGCCAAACTGATCGAGCAGGCCGGTTTCGACCTGACCTTCATGTCGGGTTTCGCCGCTTCGGCCTCGCGCATCGGCGCGCCGGATCTCGGCCTCATGTCCTACGGGGAGGTCCTCGACCAGGTCCGCAACATCACCGACGCGACGTCGATCCCGCTGCTTGCCGACGGCGACACCGGCTACGGCAATGCCATGAATGTCCGCCGCACGGTCGCGGGCTTTGCGAAGGCGGGGGCTGCCGCCGTCATGATCGAGGACCAGCTTGCGCCCAAACGTTGCGGCCACACACCGGGCAAGGCCGTCGTTCCCCGCGAGGAGGCCTTCGACCGCATCCGGGCCGCCAATGACGCAAGGGGAGACGGCGCCGACATCCTCATTTTGGCGCGCACCGATGCCCGTCACGATCACGGCCTGGGCGAGGCCATCGAACGGGCGGCGAAATTCGCCGAGCTGGGCGCCGACATCCTGTTCGTCGAAGCGCCGAAGACGGTGGAGGAAATGCGCACCGTCTGCGCCGAACTTCCCGGACCGAAGATGGCGAATATCGTGGAAGGCGGCGAAACGCCGGACCTGCCCCAGAATGAACTGCGCGATCTGGGCTATGCCATCGCGGCCTATCCGCTGACGCTGATGGCGGCCGCCATGAAGGCCATGACCGACACACTCGCCGTGATGCAACAGGACGGCGATCGCAGCCCGCACCTGATGGATTTCAAGACCCTGCGGCAGAAGATCGGCTTCAACGACTACTACGAGGCTTCCGAGAAATATCGGTCTTCTGTCCGCGAGACATAATCAGGCCGTCTCCCTGGCCGGATCGACAGCAATCTGGGTTTCGGAAAACCCGATTCCGCGCCTTGCATTCCGATTCCGGCACCCAGGCTCGTAACCCTGGGTGCGATGGATCCCGCACGGAGAAATACATTCCAATTCGAAGCTATCAGAGACAATAAAATCGAATGAATATAAAAATTTATTCAAAGTGACAAATATTTAAAAATCAAGAAACGCACATCCAATCAAAAGACCGGGAATTTATACGGGTTAAAAATTAGCAATAATCCAAGAATTCCTAATTTTTTTCACAATTATTATATATTACGCTAGGGAAGTTACGTATACTGTTGCTCGCAACCAAGAATGGTAACGACCGATGACCCAGCGCAGACCGATAAAAAATCTGAACCTGGATACGAAGAACCCCTTCGAGTCCGCGACGCCATCCACCGAAACGGAGCCAGTCCGTTTTACAGAACCGGATGACGGCCTGATAGGCGCCATAGTCGAGCTGGATAGCGAAGGGCGTTGCGTCTTCATCAATGACCTGTTTGCGAGCTGGTTCGGCAAACCGCGGGAAGACCTGCTCGGCACCAGGATCAGAGACGCTTTGCCAACCGACAGCAGGACCAAGTCCGAGCCTTATTACCAGCGCGCCTTGAAAGGCGAGCATGTCTGCTTCGAGACCGAAAAACGTTATCCGACCGGTATCATGCGCGAAGTTCGCATCGAATACTCGCCCAAGCTGAATGCGTCGAGCGAACAGACCGGCGTCATCGTCTATTCCACCGACATCACCGAGACAAACCGGACAAAGCGCACACTCGCGGACCTTTACGCGATCACATCGACACGAGAATTGACGACGGATCAGAAGATCGAACAGATCCTGAAACTTGGCTGCGAACATTTCGAGCTGCCGTACGGGGTTATCAGCCGGGTCATTGAAGACCATTACACGGTCATCCACGCGGAAAGCCCGAATGGGGAGATCATGGCCGGCGCCTCGTTCGGCCTCGCCGACACCTATTGCAGCCGCACACTCGGCGATAACGCCCCGCTCGCCATCGACCATGCGAACGCTGCCGGATTCGCCGGCTTTCCCTGCTACAAGAAATTCGCCTTGGAAGCCTATATCGGCGCACCGGTTATCGTGGACGGCGATACCTATGGCACCATCAATTTTACGGCGCCCGAGCCGAGAGATCCTCCTTTTTCGAAAACCGAAAGGGAACTCATCCGCCAGTTCGCGGACTGGATCGGCAACGAGATTGCCCGGCAGCAGGATCGTGAAGCGCTCATGGAAGCCAGGATCCGGCTTGAACAGGTGGCCAGCATTGATGACCTCACCGGGGTTTTGAACCGGCGCGCCTTCCTCGAATGCGCCGAGACGGAACTTGCCCGGTTCCATCAGACAGGCCGGAAATTCACGGCCGTGACGATCGACGTCGATGATTTCAAGTCGATCAACGATAGCTTCGGCCATTCGGTTGGAGACGAGGTTCTGAAAGGCGTCGCCGAATTGTTTTCCGAAAGCTTGCGGCCGGTGGATGTCTTCGGCCGGATCGCCGGCGAAGAGTTCTGCGCCATTCTGGTCGACACCGAAGAACATGATGCCCTGATGATCTGCAATCAAATCCAGAAAAACGTGATCAGGCAGTTCAAGGTGGCCCCCATCACACGGGACATCACCTGCAGCATGGGTCTCGCAACCGTCTCCGACGACGACAACCAGTTCTCTACCTTGCTTCAACGCGCCGACCAGGCGCTTTACCGGGCCATGAATGCCGGACGCAACCGCTGTCTGGCCTACAGACCTGAGGTCAATTTACGCATAGCGGCCGGTTAACGGGAGCCGCTTTGGAAGGGAAGTCCAGTGGGCGAAGTCTGCTGTTCTCGGGCAGGCGCTCACGCAACGTGGGAAATTTGGCTGAAGAAGCCCTGCGCACCCCAAATACTCTTGGAGTCTCATTGATTAGCCTCGGATTAAGTCCTCACAAGACAAGAAATAAATGTATTTTACATCGTAATATTTACCTATATCAATTTCTTCATGCAATACATCTTCCCACAAGCGGCCTGGGTAGACTTAAAAACTACTGAAATTATAACCTTCTTTAAGAAAATCGGACATTCTGCCGTTAAGTTAAAAAACGGCGACGGGTATGAACGAAGACACGTTAACCGACGTATTGAACATGGACCTGGAGAAGTCCTTCGGATCGCTGGATGAATGCGTCGCCATAACCGGTCCGGACCGCCGCATCCTGTTCGTCAATGACGCGGCTGAAAAGATTTTCGGATATTCCAGGCAGGAACTGACCGGCGCGACCAGTGTCAATCTCTATGCAAACCCGGAAGACTTCGCCGCCAACCGCAAAATCTATGACGACTCGGACACGCTTTCGGACGACAGCCGTTTCAGGCTTCAGCTCCGCCGGAAGAACGGCGATATCTTCCCGGCGGAAGTCATCACCGCCGCTCTTTATTGTGACGCGTCAGACCCCGTCGCTTTCCTGTTCATCGCTCGCGACATATCCGATCGCATGGCTCTGGAAAGCAAGCTGAGCGACGCGATCACGACGCTTGAAGATGCGCTGGAGACCATTTCCGAAGGTTTTGCCCTCTACGACAGGGATGACCGGCTCGTCATCTGCAATGAAAAATACCGGGAGATCTACGCGCACAGCGCGCCGGCGATGGTTCCGGGTGCCACCTTCAGGGAAATTCTCGAATACGGCCTGGACCGGAACGAATACGACCTGGGAGGGCTTAGCCGGGAGGAATGGCTTAATATCCGCATGGACCGGCATCTGGCTGCGGACGGCGAAGTCATTGAACAGGCCCTGGGAGACGGATCCTGGCTTCAGATCGCCGAACGGCTGACCCATTCGGGAGGCCGGGCCGGCATTCGGACCAACATAACCGACCTGAAAGCCGCACAATCCCTGGCCGAAGAGGCCCTGCACGATCTTTCGAACCTGGCGGACAACCTCTCCTGTTCGATCACCGAATACGATCTTGAGGGCAATTGCATATTCCTCAATGAAACCAGTGCAACGTGGTTCGGCGGAACAAAAGAGGAGTTGCTCGGAACCAGATTGCGCGACCGATTACCGGAAAATAACCGGAAGAGGTCGGATCCCCTGTTCAAGCGTGCTCTCGCTGGTGAAAAAATCTCGTTCGAAACGCGCAACGACTTCATCGATGGTCAGACGCGGGATATCCAGATCGACTACATCCCGAAGAAAAATTCCGCCGGCGATCCGGCCAGCCTTGTCGTCCTTGCAACCGACATCACGGACTTCAAGCAAGCCCAGGCGCAGACGGAAAAGGCCCATCGCGATCTCTCCGATCTGACGAACAATCTACCCTGCGCCATTGCCGAAATAGACCTGAACGGCATTTGCGTTTTCAGCAATGAGACCAACAACCGCTGGCTGGGAGGCAAGGATCAGGTCGGTTCCTCCATGGTCGAGGTCCTCAATCCCGAATTCCTGCGGGAATCCCTGCCGTACTATAAAAGGGCTCTTGCGGGAGAAAACGTCGCCTTCGAAACGGTTTACAGTTTCCCCGACAGGGGTGACCGCAACATTCACGTCGAATACACGCCGAAATCGAATGCGAATGGCGATCGCATCGGCGTCATCCTTTACGTCACCGATGTAACCAATCTGAAAACCGCCCAGGCACAGACCGAAAAGGCCCATCGCGCTCTGACGGACATGACCGACAACCTGTCCTGCGCCATCATCGAGATGGATCTCGAAGGTCACTGCGTTTTCATCAACACCGTCTTTGCGAACTGGTTCGGCAAAGCCCGAGAGGAATTGCTCGGAACCAGGGTCAGGGACACGCTGCCCCCCGAAAGCAGAAACAAGTCGGAACCGTATTATCAGCGCGCGCTAAAGGGCGAGCATATCTATTTCGAAGACAGGATCCGCTATCCGACCGGCGTCGAGCGCGAAGTCAGTATCGAATACACGCCCAAGCTCAATGCAGCGGGCGAGCACGTCGGCATCATCATCTACTCGACCGACATCACCGAAAGGAAGCAGACAGAACGCACGCTCGCCAAACTCTATTCGATCACGTCGACGCGCGAACTGAACACGGAGCAGAAGATCAAGCAGATCCTGAGACTGGGTTGCGAACATTTCGGGCTGCCCTTCGGGATCATCAGCCGGATCATCGAAGACCATTACTCGGTTATCTACGCGGAATGCCCCAATGGCGAAATTCCGGTTGGCGCCTCGTTCGATCTCGGCGAAACCTATTGCGCCCACACCCTGAAAGCCGACGAACCGATCGCCATCGCCCACACGAAGCATTCTGATCTCGCCGGCCATCCCTGCTACGAAAAATTTCAGCTGGAGACCTATATCGGAGCCCCGCTCCTCGTGGACGGCGAAAGATACGGCACCATCAACTTCACCGACAGCGAGCTGCGTGAGCGTCCGTTTTCGCAAACGGAACGGGAGCTCATCCGCCAATTCGCGGACTGGATCGGAAACGAGATTGCCCGCGAGCAGGACCATATCGCCCTGATGGAAGCGCAAGTCCGACTGGAACGGATCGCCAGCATCGACGACCTCACCGGCGTCCTGAACCGACGGGCCTTCATGGAAAGGGCGTCAACGGAACTCGCCCGGTTCCGCCGGACGGGCCGGAAGTTCACCACCGTCATGATCGACATCGATCACTTCAAGTCAATCAACGACACGTTCGGCCATTCCGCAGGCGACGAGGTTCTGAAGAAATTCGCCGCGATCATTTCAGATGCGCTTCGCGCCGTGGATGTTTTCGGGCGGGTCGGCGGCGAGGAGTTCTGCATCATTCTCGACAGCACGGAAGGTGACGACGCCCGGATGGTCTGCGAGCGCATTCGTCAGCAGGTGGTCGAACATTGCCGGGTCGATCCGATTACCTGGGACATCACCTGCAGCATGGGGCTCGCAACCGTTGCCAAAGAGGATGTGGAATTCTCAACCCTGATGCAGCTTGCCGATCATGCGCTCTACAAAGCCAAGGAAGCCGGACGCAATCGGTGCCTGTTTTACAAGGCTTTGGACTACGAGCCTGTAAAGGCCGATTGAAAGCCGAACTCCTGATTTCGAGACCTAGCCCGCGCCGGCCTGCACATTTTTCTCTCAACCGGCAGCCTTGCCCGCAAACCGTGTGGAACTCTCGCGGATCCGAAGCTCCGGTTCGATGAGGATCGGCGTATTCGGCACCCGCTCGCCAGCAATCTGGCGCAACAGGGTCAAGGCCGCCAGGCGCCCGATCTTGTCTGCGTGGTTGCACACCGTCGACAGGGCCGGCAGCAGATTTGCAGACCCGTCGATGTCGTCATAGCCGGTCAGGGCGATGTCCCGTCCGGGCTCGACGCCGGCCCGGCGCAGCATCGGCATCATGCCGAAGGCGATCAGGTCGTTAAAGCACATCGCCGCCGTCGGACGTTGCGGCGCATCCAGCACCCGGCCGACGGCCTCCCGGCCATCGGCCTGGGTCATCAGTTCCGGCAGGTCGAGTTGCGCGGACGGATCGATCCCGTTTTCCTCAAGCGCCTTTTTCCACCCGGCATGCCGGTCCCGGCCGGTCGAGCTGGCACGACGGCCGCCGATCATGGCAATGGACGAATGCCCCTGGCTGACCAGATGGCTGGTCACCGCATAACCGCCGGCAACATCGTCGCCGCGAACACATGGCGCCCAGGCCCCGTCCACTTCACGGCACACGAGGGTAACCGGAATCCCCTGATCGACCAGACGGTTGATCTCTTCGGCCGTTGTGCCCACGGACGGACAGATGATCAACCCGTCCGCCCGGTGCTGAAGCAGCGTGTTGACGAAAGCCCGTTGACGCATCACGTCGTCCCGGTGATTGCAGATGAAGATCATCTGCCCCTGCTCTTCCAGCACATCCTCCAGCGAGGAAAAGATGTCGGCGAAATAGGGATTTTGAATATTGTGGACGGCAACGCCCACGATCTGGCTGCGCGCGGTCCTGAGCGACGCCGCGGACCGGTTGTAGATGTAACCGATTTCCTGAGCAGTCCGCTTGACCCTGGCGCGCGTCTCTTCCGCCACCAGCGGGCTGTCCCGCAAGGCGAGAGAAACCGTCGCGGTCGAAATTCCGAGCTGGTCCGCGATGTGCCCGAGTGTCAGGCGCCGGCCCGGATTTGCCGGCAGAGCAGGACCGTCGATCCCGGCCTGCTCGTCGGGCATCGGATCGGAGGCGCCGGAAGTGGGACTGTCGGAACCTGATTTCTTTTTCATCTTCTAATCCGCCCCGCCCGAAAGCGGGCGTCGAGAAAAGGCAGCCGGACCTGCGTCGCGGCGACCATCTCCAGACATAGGTTCCAGGTTCTCCCGTTCAAAGCCTTTTCTCAGCGGCCCGGAGCCGAAGCATCGAATTCTTCCCGCAGGTTCACGACAACACGGCGGTTCTGGGACTTGCAGGTGATCTCATCACAGTCGGTCACAGGGCGTTCAATCCCGTAGCCTTTCGCCCACATGCGCTTGCGGGAAACCCCCTGGTCGGCAAGGGCGTTCAGCACGGCTTCGGCCCGTTTTGTCGACAGCGCCTTGTTGGCGCTTTCGCCGCCCGGGTCGTCGGCATGCCCCTGCACCTTGATCAGCCAGCCCTTGTTCTTCTTCAGCCAGTCGGCCTGACGGACGATGGTCATTTTGGCTTCGTCGGTGACAACCGCCGACCCTTGCTCGAAATAGATCCGGCGTCCGACATTGAGAATGAACTCTTCCTCGGAACCGGGTTTGATATCGACAAAGCCGGCGGCCCTGGCATTCGTCACGTCTGGCGTGCTCAGATCCGTACTGTTGCAACCGGCCAGAAGAAGACAAGAGAGCAAAAGCCCCGCCAATCCGGTTACTCGGAAATTCCTGTTCACGGTCACGTCTTCCCCCACAAAAACAGGGCGGCCGCCAGGGCCGCCCACATCATCATAACGCCAGTCACGTCTCAGCCGGCATTCTTTTCTCCCAGGTGCTTGAGCACCAGCACGCGTGTCCCCTTGGGGCAGCGCTGATAAAGATCGATCACATCCTCCGGGAACATGCGGACGCATCCGCTGGACACATCGCGACCGATGCTCCAGGGCTCAAGCGTTCCATGCAACCGGTAACCGAGATCGCTCCCGTCCCGGTACAGATACAGGGCCCGTGGCCCGAGCGGGTTGTCCGCGGCGCCACCTTCCACCCTGCGCGGCAGATCCGGCCGGCGTTCCAGCATCTCGGGGGGCGGCACCCATTGAGGCCAGATGGCCTTGCGGTCGATCCGCGCCCTGCCGAACCATTGGAAGCCTTCCTTGCCGACGCCCACACCATAGCGGAGAGCGGTATTGTTCTCGTAGACGACGTAGAGAAAATGATTGGTCGAATCGACGACCACGGTTCCCGGGGGTTCCGTGCTGAAATACTTGACCACCTGGCGTTGCCAGACCGGATCGATCTTCTTGAAGTTCGTCAGACGATAGCGGAAACCGTTGTCTTCCGCATAGCCATTGAAATAGGCATCTGCCGCGGCATTCGCGAAAGCAGGCGAACGGACCAGAAGCGCCCCGCCAAGCGCAGCACTGCCAGTCAGAAAGTCCCGGCGCGATACGGACATCACATACCTCCACTCCCCGATCCGCCGGCACCTCCAAAAAACGCCCTGCCAACCGGGAATGTCCTTGCTCAACTCATATTAGCAGCCGTGTTATTGGAAAACACGGGCAATAGAGCCATAAGACCCGTCATCATTAAGCCCGCAATACCTACCTTGCGTCAACTGTTACCGGCGGCACCTTCCTGATCTGCTCGCGGTAAAGGATGTAAAGGCCGGATGCGACGACGACCGAAGCGCCCACAAAGGTACTCACCGTCGGAATGTCCGCGAAGATCAGATATCCCAGCGCAATCATCCAGACGATCTGGGTGTAGATGAAGGGGGCGAGCATGGGGGCGGGCGCCTTCCGGTGGGCAAGGATGAAGCACCAGTGCCCCAGAGCCCCCCAGAATCCGGTCGTCAGCAGCAGCACCCAGTGGAGCAGGTCCCCCGGCGGCGTCCACTCCGACAGCCCGGACGGGGTCATGGCGATCGCCGCGACCAGCCCCGAAATAATCAGCATTCCAGCCGGCGAATCCGTCGCCGCCAGCATGCGGGTCATGAGGGCGTAGAGTGCATAGAAGATCATCGCCCCGACCGAATAGATGGCGGCCCAATGCATGCCGCCGAAGCCCGGCTGGGTGACGATCAGAACGCCGATAAAGCCCACAATGATTGCCGCCCAGCGCCGCGCGCCCGCCCATTCGCCCAGCAGCGGCCCGGCAATCGCCGTGACCAGGAACGGCGCCGCGAACAGAATGGAGATCGTTTCGGCGAGTTGAAGGTACCGCACGGCCATGAAATTGCAGATGGTCGTGGAAAGCAGACAAAAGGCACGCACGATCTGCAGGACCGGACGCCCGGTTCTCAGAAAACCGGGATTTCTCCAGATCCGGAACATGAACAGGGCGATGACCACATGGGATGCGAACCGCACCCACACAATTTGCAACGCCGGCATGGTCTGGCCCAGATACTTGGCCGTTGCATCGAGGATCGTAAAACAGAGACAGGCAAGAACGATCAGTCCTATACCGATCAGAACGGCTTTCGACGCCCCTTCATCACCCTTTGATGGGGTGTCCGTATTTCCGGTGGTCATGGGGTTATCCTGGGTGGCCGCGCCGAAGTCCGGCGACAGACGTTTTCGGTTTGTATCCCCGAAACGGAAATATCGAAAGGCCGGTTTGCACCGGAACGGTACGGCATGTATTCACGATGAGGACCATCGAAAGGCCTGCGCATGCCCGTCGCCTCACTGCAAACCCCTGTCGGCCCTCTCGCCGTAACCGTCGAGGGAGAAGCCGTGACCCGACTGACCTGGGACAGCCGCACGGAAGACGCACCTTGCGCCCTTCTGGATGAAGCCCTGACCCAGCTCCGCGCCTATTTCGACGGCCGCCTGAAAACCTTCGACCTGCCATTGGCCCCAAAGGGAAACGACCTGCATCAGGCTGTCTTCAAGGCCATGCTGGACATACCCTACGGCCAGACGCGCACCTATGGCGATGTCGCGAAGGAGCTGGGAACCTTCGGACAACCGGTCGGCCAGGCCTGCGGGGCCAATCCGATCCCGGTCATCATTCCCTGTCACCGCATCCTGTCCGCGACGGGCCTCGGCGGCTATTCCGGCTCCGGCGGTCTGGATACGAAAATCGCGTTGCTGAAAATGGAAGGCGGATATCCGTTCCTGCTCTGAACTGCGTTCCTCGCCTTGAAGCAAGGTCAGGTCAGAAGCGTTCCGAGAAAATAGGCGGCCACTCCGATCACTGCCCAGATCAGGATACTTTTGCCGACAACGCCGGCGTTCCTGTCCGGACCGGCTCCGGCCGATGCATTTCCCCTTGCCCGGAATATACCTGTGCGACCGAACGAGCGGTCGGACACTTTGCTGAAGCGGGCTCTCAATGCCGCGGCACGGCGCGCACCACGCTCTTCGTTCAGTCTCTGTTTCGTCATCGGTCCGGTCGTCAGAAAGAAACTTTCTCCATTTCCCCCGGACCCGGAGATAAGGATTCAAACATCGGGTTTCAAACCCGGACCTGATCACCCGGGTTTCGGCCTGCCGGCCTATGCCGTTTCGAGTGCACCGTCCTGGTCCGGTTCCAGATCGCTTTCGTGCTCCGGATCCTGGTCGAAGGAAAGGGACAGGTTCTTTTCCACCTGACGCAGCAACTTGCGCAGCTTCTTGCGATCCTTGTCGTCGAGACCGGCCATGGCCTCCCGCTCCAGGCGTTTCCAGGCCTTGTCGACAGATTCGACCAGATCGCGACCGGCTTCCGTCAGATGCACCCGAGCAAGACGCCCGTCCGTATCGGAAACCTGGCGACGGACATAGCCTTGAGCGGAAAGGCGGGTCACCATCTTGGTCACCGTCGGCGGCTGAACGCCGAGCGCCAGCGCCAGTTGGCTCATGGTGCGCCCGTCCGTATCCGCGAGCACCTTCAAAACCAGCTCCTGACCGGGATGCAACCCAATCCGCATCAAATGCCCGCCGGAACGCGCGCGTTGCGCCTTCGCGGCCTGAACGAGACGGAACGTCACGCTCTTCTTGTAATTGAATGCCATCGTCGAAATCCCCGCCTGATCACTCGACCCGAATCGTCCCGGTCCGTATCGAATCCGGGCGAAAGATAATGACGTTATTTAACCGTCAAATGACACTCCGGTCACAATGGCCGATTCTCAGAATTTTCCAAGGCGATGACGAATCTTAGCCAGATAACGGTTGCGGGTCTCCGGCGTCGACGTGTCCATCTTGTAGTGCGCCAGATAGAGCGTCCTGCAATTCGTCGCGCACAGTGCCCGCATGCCGCGCAGGATCGTCTTGCGCCCCGGTTCTCCTATCAGCTTGGAAACCAGCCATGTGGCCCCGCAGGTCGTGACCACGGCGATCTTTTTGATGTGCTGCATCTTCGGTCTCATGCCGGAGCGTTCCGTCGGCATCTCGAAAGTCACGTGAGGCACCCACACCCGGTCGAACCAGCCCTTGAGCATGGCCGGCAATCCGAACCACCAGGTCGGATAGACGAAAACTATCATTTCGCACCAGTTGATCGCATCCACATGTTCCGCGACCGGTTGCGCATTGCTGTCGGGCTCGTGATAGCCGCGCCGCTCCTCGGCCGACATCGCCGGTTCGAACCCCTGCGCGTAAAGATCGATCAACCGGATGTCGTGCCCGGCGCCTTCAAGCGTCGACAGGACCGTTTCCTTGACCGCGGCGTTGAAGCTCTCCGCACAAGGATGACAGTAAACGACCAGAACGCGCATCAGAAAGCCTCGAGCGATGCGCCGACCTTGTCCATAAAGGCCTTGCGCTGGTCTTCGGTGACCCGGTTCATGTCGTAAAGCGCATGGTATTTTACCGGAGCAGCCGGCTTGATGACCGCCCTGAGAACGCGCGTCGCGATCTTGCGCGGCGGGTCGCCGACGAGAAACGCCCGCAGGCGCGTGCCGCCATAGGTGGTCACGATGGCAAGCTTGCGGATGTTGTGCAGGCTCGGCACCACCTTGCCGTTCTTCATCTTGAAGGAAACGCCGGGCAGGAACACCCGGTCGAAAAACCCTTTCAGGATGGCCGGATGGCCGAAATTCCATACCGGCGTGACGATCACCAGCGCATCTGCGGCCAGGACCCGGTCGACATAGCCCTGCACGGGCGCCTGGTTGGTTTCCAGATCGTGATAGCCGAGCCGTTCTTCGCGGGTGAGACGCGGATCGAAGCCTTCCGCGTAGAGATCGCAGTCGTCGACCTCGTGCCCGGCCGTGCGCAGCGCACTGAGAACACGGTCATGCAGGGCAGCCCCGAAGCTGGTTTCGACGGGATGAGAAAAAAGAACGAGAACCCGCATTTGACGCCTTTCAAATTCCGGACATGCGGAAGGGACGGCCCGCCGATCCTATGCATCGTCCGGGCGGCCTCGCCTGTCCTATAGGTTTTAAAATCGAACTCCTACGAGCGCTGAAGGCCCGGGAACAGGAACACTTTGTCGCTGGAATAATCGTAGGAAGGATCTTCCCAGGCAATCATCTTGCCCGGATTGAGCAGCCCTTTCGGATCCGCCTCGCGCTTGAACGCCAGCTGGATCTCGTCCGTCTGCTTCATCCCGCCTTCCTCCAGCGTGTAGCGGTGGGCGTTGAAGATCGGACAGCCGTTTTCCTCGTGAAGGCGCATGATCTCGTTGAGCCGCTCTTCGCTGGTGTAGCGGACGATCGGCAGGCCGAAGCAGGTGATCTTGCCGTCGAAACGGACGAATTCCAGGTGACCGGGAACTTCGTCGCCCAGAAGCTCGGTCATGGTCCTGACCTTTTCCACCTGGTTCGGGAACGGATACAGGACCTGCAGATAGGTGATCTTGGGATCGACGCGAAGCCCGCGCAGGGTGGTGTGGTTCCACGCCAGTTCGTAGGCCGGGGGCAATCCCTGCTTTTCGGTGTCGCTCGCCGTGTCGGACCGATAGAGAATGGACGCCTTGGAATTACGCGCAACGAAGGCGGCAAAGGCGTCCATCGCGAACGGCGCCACCATGCACACCACCACCGACTGGTCCTTGCGGATGTATTTCTGGTGGCGCAGGAAATAGTCATGGGGGACGGGCGCCGCGATCGGCGCCAGTTCCTTCACCAGAATTCCGTCCTGGTTGCCGAGCTCATCGGCGAAATGCACACCGTCCATGAAAGCGTCGAAGCCGACAAGCACATCCACCCAGTCATAGGCGGCCGTCAGCGGCATTTCGATCTCGGTGATCACCCCGTTCGTGCCGTAGGCATGCATCACCTTCTGAAGGTCCTCGCCCGTGAGATCGAGCACCCTCGGTTCCGCCTCCATGGTCAGAACCCTGAGACGAATGACGTTGCCGAGATCGCGCAGGCCGCCCCAGTTGATGGAGCCGACGCCGCCGGATCCGCCGGCGATGAACCCGCCGATGGTCGCGGTGCGGTAGGTCGACGGATGCAGCCGCAGTTCCTGACCGGAATTCGCCCTGGCCTGCTGGTCCATGTCGTAGATGATGGCACCCGGCTCGGCGACGATAACGCCCTGGCGGATCTCCTTGACGGCATTCATCTCCGCCAGGTTCAGCACCACGCCGCCGGACAGCGGCATCGCCTGACCATAGTTGCCGGTTCCGGCGCCACGCACGGTCACGGGCACGTCATGAGCGAAACAGGCCTTGAGAACCCGCGCGACTTCTGCCTCGTTCTGCGGGCTGACGATCAGGTCGCCGGTCACGTGATCGAGCTGTTGCTTGAGCACCGGGGAATACCAGAAGAAATCCCGGCTCTTCTGCTTCACGATCTGCGGATTGTCCTCGATCTTGAGACCGTCCAGATCCGCCTTGAGCTGTTCGATAGCGCTCATCCTGCCAATTCCCTTCCCTGCATCAAACCGTCGAGCATTCGATAATCGGGCAGTTCTTCCGTGACGGTTTTCCCTTGCCGGAGGACATCCCTGGGTCCATGGGGCCGGGGCAGGAGTTCACTCCAGTCCCGGGCCCTGAAGAGTATCATGTCGGCCGCCGCGCCTTCCGCGAGACGTCCCGCGTCGGACCTCAGCATGTCCGCCGCCGACGTCGACACGGTCTTGATCCAGTCGGCGATCGGATGATCAAAATGCAGGATGCGGGTCGCCTGCGCATAGACTTCGATCAAATCCAGGTCGCCATAGGCATAAAAAGGATCGCGTGTGTTGTCCGAGGCGACCGCCACCGGTATGCCGCGCTCGGCCATTTCGTGGATCAGGGTCACGCCTCGCCACCTTGGCGTCCGCGCGACATGCCTGTCCTGAAGATACATGTTGCACATGGGAAGCGATACAACGCCGATGCCGGCTTCCGCGACCAGATCCAGCGTTTCATCGGCTTCCACCGGATCCTGGCGGGCGATCGAACAGCAATGGCCGCAGACGATCTTGCCTTCGAACCGGTTCCGGATCGCCGCCTTGGCAATGTGGTGCAAAGTGCGCGCTGCCGGATCGGCGGTCTCGTCCACGTGGAAATCGAGATCCAGACCCTTATCGGCGGCCTTCTTGAAGATCGCGTCCAGATGTTCGTCAAGGCGCGGGATCATGTAGGTGACCGAACCGAGAATTCCGCCGGCATCGATGACCCGATCGGCGATCCGGTCCAGATAGCCGTCGTCCAGATCCAGCCGATCGATCCCGAACAGGCAGGATCCTTGCAGATCGATCCTGCCCTTCCAGGCTTCCTTCAGTTCCTTGAAGACCGGCCAGGTGATCTCATCCTGGGGCGGCAGGCTGTCGATATGGGTCCGGACAACACCGGTCCCATGCACATAGGCGCACTGCAGGCCGAACTCCATGCGCGCACGCACGTCTTCCGCCGTCCAGTTCTCCAGCCGGTCCTCGCCGACGGCCTTGAGCGCGCTCGTGAAGGTGCCGTCCGGATTGGATTTGCGCGGCCAGATGTGCCCCTTGTCGAGATGGGTATGCATGTCGACAAGCGTCGGCAGGATCATGCCCCCGTCGAGATCGATGGACGTCTCTCCATCGGCCGGAGCCCCGACCGCAGGCACGATTCTGGCAATCCGGCCGCCCGCGATCTCCAGATCGATGCGGACGAGATCGCCGGCAGCACTGCCGGATACCTTTTCCCGCAGCAGACAGGCGGGCACCGTTGCGTTGAGCAGGCGCACGTCGCCTGTGAGGTTTCTTCCCAAAACGCCCATCTCAGTTCTCCCGTTTCAGGGCGCTCTCGTGCCAGCGGCGCAGGAGCAGATGTGAAATCATGCTGGTGCAGAAGAAGATCACGACACCGGTCGCCGACAGCAGAAGCAGGGCAGAGAACAGGCGCGGGATCTTGAGCCGGAAGCCTGCTTCCTGAAGACGGAAGGCAAGGCCCGACCCCGCCCCTGCGGAACCGGCCGCGAATTCCGCGACGACGGCCGCGATCAGCGCCAGACCGCCGGCGATCCTCAATCCTGCCAGGAAATAGGGAAGCGCGCTCGGCATCTTCAACAGGAACAGGGTCTGCCAGCGGCTTGCGCCGTAAAGCTCGAACAGGTTGAGCAGATTGTGGTCGGTTGACTTCAGCCCTTGCGCGGTATTCGACAACACCGGGAAGAAGGCGACGATCCAGGCGCAGATCAGGATTGCCGACTGGGTCGTCGGCGCATAGATCAGGATCAGCGGCGCGATCGCCACGATCGGCGTGACCTGCAGGATCACCGCATAGGGGTAGATCGCGACCTCGATCCAGCGCGACTGGGTCATCAGGACCGCAAGTCCGACGCCCCCCACAAGCGCGATCGCCAGCGCGGAAAACGTGATCTTCAGCGTGACCAGCAGCGCCGCCGACAGGATGCCCCAATCCTCGACCAGGGTCTGGGCCACCAGCCACGGGCTCGGCAGGATATAATGAGGAACGTTATAGGCCTTCACGTACCAGGCCCACAGCCCGACCAGCAGCGTCAGCATGGCCAGCGGAATGACGACTTTCAGGACGCGTTCGCCAATGTTGTCGGTTGCCGGCGCGATCGGCGCCGGCTCATCGAGCTCGGCCGGTACCACGTCGGCGGTCTTGTCGTTTTCAATCATGCTCATAGGTGGTCGTTCGCCCCCATTGCTGCATGCAACGCGTTGGACGCTTCCCTGCAATAATCGTTGTAGACGCTGGAGGTGCGGAATTCGTCTTCCCGCGGGTAGGCGGCGTCGACCGCCATATCGTTGACGACGCGACCCGGACGGGCGGCCATCACAACGATCCGGCTGGAGAGATAGACGCTCTCGAACACCGAATGGGTCACGAAGATCACGGTCCAGCCGAATTTTTCCCAAAGATGCAGAAGATCGTTGTTCAGCTTGAACCGGGTGATCTCGTCCAGCGCGGCAAAGGGCTCGTCCATGAGCAGCAGTTTCGGCCGGGTCACAAGCGCCCGTGCGATGGACACGCGCATCTTCATGCCGCCGGAAAGTTCGCGCGGATAGGCATCCGCGAATTTATCCAGGCCGACCATTTCCAGCGCGCCGAGCACGTCGTCGCGGGCCGCGGTTTTCGAAACGCCTTTGAGCCTCAGGGGAAGCCAGACATTGTTGAACACGGTCGCCCAGGGCATCAGCGTCGGCTCCTGGAACACGAAACTGATTTCCGGCGTCGCCTTGCCCGTCACATCGTGGCCGGAGGTCGGCCAGTCGATGGATCCGGACGACACGTCGCCCAGTCCCGCGATGATGCGCAGCACCGTGGACTTGCCGCAGCCCGACGGTCCGAGCAGACTGATGAATTCGCCCTGATGGACATCCATCGTCATGTCCTGCAAGGCAGTCGTGCCATTGGAGAAGACCTTGGACACGCCCTTGAGGGCGATGAGCGGTTTCGATGCCGCGGCTGACGTTGCCGCCGGTGAGGTGGGGTCGGCTTTCGCCGTATCAATCGTCAAGAGAAAGCTCCGTTTAGGGCCAGGTGCCGGCCATGGAGGCACGTTGGAACGCGGCTCCAATGAATCCGTGTGACGGGTAAACCGCCACACAGACTCATGCTAACAGATAGGATTGGAAAAGGGAGTTGGATCCGGGAAGACTTACTTCTTCAGATCCATGCCGACGCCCTTGCACACGAACTCGGTCGTGTAGATCGACTTGATGTCGATACCGGCCTTGACCACGCCGGCCTCGACCATGGCGTCGTAGAAGCCCTGCTGCTGCTCGTCGGTCATGCAGCCGATGCCTTTGTCAAGCGCGGCACCGGATTCGACCAGACCGAATTCCTTCATCGTCTTGATGGAGAAGGCGATCTGCCCGTCGGACATTTCCGGGTTGTCCGTCTTGATCAGTTCGTTGGCAGCGGCATTGTCGCCATAGAGGTAGTTGTACCAGCCCTCGATGGTGGCATCGACGAAGCGCTGGGTCAGATCCTTGTTGGCTTCGACGAAGTCCTTGCGGGCTTCGATCAGGGTCGAATAGGTCTCGAACCCGGCATCGGCCAGCAGGAACAGCTTCGGCTTGATGCCGCCTTCGGTCTCGATGGCATATGGCTCGGACGTGATGTAGCCCTGCTGTGCGGACTGCTTGTCGGCCAGGAACGGACCCGGATTGAAGGTATAGGGCTTGTACTGCGCGTCGCTGAAGCCTTCATAGGCCGACTTCATCCACTGGAAGTAGGAGGCATAGCCGTCCTTGCCCATGAAGATGGTCGGCAGCTTGGCAAGGTCCTCGAACTTTTCGAGACCGACATCCGGATGCGCGATCAGGACCTGCGGGTCCTTCTGGAAGATCGCGGCCACTTCGATCAGCGGAATGTCCTCGGCCAGCGCGTTCAGCGGCTGAAGCATGTTGCCGGCCATGTAGAAATCGATCTTGCCGGCCAGGAGTAAGGCGCGGTTGGCCGCCTGCGGTCCGCCCGGAACGATGGTGACCTTGAGGCCGTATTTCTCGTAGGTGCCGTCTGCGACGGCCTGGTAGTAGCCGCCGTGTTCGGCCTGTGCGAGCCAGTTGGTGCCGAACTTGACCTCATCGAGGGCAAAGGCGCTCGTGGTGAAGGAAAGGGCCGCCGCAGCGACGCCGAGTGTCTTGAGAATATGCATGTTGTCTACCGTCTCCTATACGCTCAAAAGTACCGTGGCCCGCTCACCGAGGGTCCCGATACGTGCTCTGCCGCTGTGCCTCCTCAGGCCCTGGGAGCGGGTCAGGCAATCATGCAGGGAATAAAAAGCAAACGCTGTGCCAAAACCGCCAGCCAACCGAATACCGGAAAGATTCCCCTGCCTCCCTGCTTCCGCTTTTGCGCTGCCGAACAAGAATCGGTCCCAGTCAGATCGAAACTCTGCTCATTTATTATGCAGTTTTACCGATTAAATGCCACAAGCTTCGGCAGAGGCTTCGCTTGCGCCGCCGTCGGCACGCGCTAACATTCCGGAACCACATCTTCGTGACAGCCACATCTTCGTAACAGCCACATCTTCGTAACAGAAAGGCGACAGGTTCCATGGCGCGAGCCGTTACCCCATCCACCATCCGCCCCCCCTTTGCCCGCTACAGCCACGCCGTGGAGGTTCCCGCCGGCCACAGGCTCGTCCTGACCTCCGGCCAGCTCGGCATCGCGCAAGACGACACCATCCCCCCGGATGTGGAGGGACAGACCCGGCTCTGCTTTGAAAATATCGGCGCGATCCTGAAGGAAGCCGGCATGTGGTATCAGGACATCGTGCGCATCAACGCCTATGTCACCGGCCGCGAGCAAATGGCCGGCTACATGAAGATCCGGGACGAGTTCACCGCCGATCCGCCGCCGGCATCGACCCTGATGATCGTCGGCGGATTTACCCGCGAGGAGTTCGTCGTGGAGGTCGAGGTGATCGCGGCTAAGGCGGATTAGAATAGGCTATAGGAGCACTTGCGCTTCGCAGGAAACCGCATAAAGAATGACCCTCGGCCAAGAGGCCGGTGCGGCTTCGCGCGAGGCGCGCCCCAACAGACTTAATTTCCCTGCGCGGAACTCGGACAGCCCGAAAATCTGGTGGCTGTTATCTAAGCCTGCAGGTCCGTGAAAAAGGACCATTTCAATGCGTTTGTGGATCAAGGACCCCATCGCCATTCTCAGCCAGGGTGCGGAGCGTGGCGTCGTCGTGGAAGACGGTGTCATCGTCGAACTCGTCGCCTCCGGCAAGGAACCGATGCTGCCGGTCGACCAGACCTTCGACGCCTCCCGGCACGTGATCACGCCGGGTCTCGTCAACACCCACCACCATTTCTTCCAGACCCTCACCCGCGCCCACCCGCAGGCGATCAACAAGGAACTGTTTCCCTGGCTGCAGACGCTTTACCCGATCTGGGCCAAAAACGTGAAACCCGACAATTTCCGTCTCGGATCGCGCCTCGCGCTGACCGAACTGATGATGTCGGGCTGCACCGCCGCCTCCGACCACCATTACCTGTTTCCGGACGGCCTTGAAGAAGCCATGGACATCCAGGCGGAGGAAGCCGAACGGGTCGGCGTGCGCATGACCATCACCCGTGGCTCCATGAACCTCAGCCAGAAGGACGGCGGCCTGCCGCCGGACACCGTGGTGCAGGACGAGGACACGATCCTCGCCGACTGCGAGCGGGTGCTGTCGAAGTATCACGACACCTCGAAAGGCTCGAAGCTCCAGGTCGCGCTTGCCCCTTGTGCGCCGTTCACCGTCACCAAGCGCCTGATGCAGGACAGCGTGGCGCTCGCGGAAAAATACGATTGCCGCCTGCACACCCATCTGGGCGAGACCATCGACGAGGACAATTACTGCCTGGAGAAATTCAACTGCCGCCCGGTCGACTATCTGGAAGAATGCGGCTGGCTGAACGAACGCGTCTGGCTCGCTCACGGCATTCACTTCACCGACGACGAGGTCAAGCGTCTCGGCCATGCCTGCGTTGGCGTCTGCCATTGCCCGACGTCCAACATGGTGCTGGCCTCGGGCCAGTGCCGGACCAAGGAACTGGAAGCCGCCGGCAGTCCCGTCGGTCTCGGCGTGGACGGCTCGGCCTCCAACGACAATTCCAATCTGATCGAGGGCGTCCGTCACGCCCTGATGATCAACCGGCTGACCTATGACGCAGCCTCCGTGACCCATTACGACGCCTTCCGCTGGGCGACGGAAGGTTCGGCCCGCTGCCTCGGCCGTGACGACATCGGCGCGATCAAGGTTGGAAAGATGGCCGATATGGCCTTCTACACCCTCGACGAGCTGCGTTTCTCCGGCGCCGGCGATCCGCTGGCAGCCCTGGTGCTGTGCGGCGCCCATTCCGCCGACCGGGTCATGATCGGCGGCGAGTGGAAGGTTGCCGACGGCGTTCCGACCGGCATCGACATCGGCGAATTGCGCTACGAGCACGGACAGGCAGCGAAGCGGTTCCTGGAAAGCCTTTGAGAAAACCAACGCCGCGGGGCGGACACCCGCCCTGCGGCACCTAAACCCCTTCGCCCTTCTCGACCCTCAAAGCTCCGGCCAGCAGGAAAATGAAGATGGCAAGAACGGCGACCAGCCCGAAGGCCGCGCGAAGCGAAACCGCCGTGCCGATAAAGCCGAGAACCGGCGGCCCGAACAGGAACGCGCCGTAACCGAGCGTCGCCACGGCCGCAAGCGCTGTTCCCTTGGACATGACCGGATCGGCCGCCGCACGGGACATGGCGAGCGGAAAGATGACCGCGTTGCCGAGCCCCATGACCACGCAGCCGATCCAGATAAGCCAGATATGCGATCCCAAAACCAGAAACAGCGCCCCGACGGCGGCTGCCAGCCCGCTGAGGCGGGCAACCGGCACCGGGCCATAACGGGCGATCAGCCTGTCGCCTGACAGACGCATGATGACCATGGCACCGGAGAAGAGCGCAAATCCGATCGCGGCCTGTGAACTGCCGAACCCGAGTTCCTCGATCTGATAGACCGCGGCCCAGTCGGTCACGGCTCCCTCGCCCAGCGCCGCGATCAGCGCCATGATGCCGACGAAAAACAGAGCCCCTTTCGGCAGTGCCAGCAGCGGTCCCTTTTTCTTCTCCGGCACCTGCCGTTCCGAGGTCCAGGGAACCCGAAGCGCGAAGGCAAGCATGAGCGCCATCAGCAGCCCCCAGAGGACGAAATGCTGCGGCACACTCAGCCCCAACCGGATCGCTCCGGCGCCGGCCGCCGCACCGACGCCCGCGCCCAGGCTATAGAGCCCGTGATAGGAGGACATGACCGGCTTGCGCAGCGCCTGTTCCACCTCCGCGCCCCATGCATTCATCGCGATGTCCAGCGCCCCGATTAAAAACCCGGTCACGAAGACAAGGGGCACCATGATCCACACCGTCGTGCCCGCCGCCAGGCTGACGAACAGGACGAGCGTAAGCACGGCAAGCCACCGGGCCATGCGGGCGGCGCCGATCCGGTCGATCTGCCGACCGACGATCGGAAACGCAAAGAAGGCACCAAGAGCCATGGCGAGAAGCACGAGACCAAATCCGGCTTCATCGAGCTGCAGGATGGCCTTGATATCCGGGATGCGCGATGCCCAGATCCCGATCAGCGTTCCCAGAAGAAAAAAGATCGTCGCAACGGCGCGCCGCGCCTTCACAGCCTGCATCGGTTACCTGGTTTGGAAAAGGTACGGAGTTGGTCTCCGTACGAGAGTGGTCGGCGGCGACAGTAAGTCGAAAATCACGAGACGAGCAAGCCCAGAACGTCTTCCCCAATGCGATCAGGCGTAAAGCCCGTTCCTGCGTTCCGCAGCCCGGTCCGCGTTCGCTTGCTGGAACAGCTGCAGAGCATCGGAATAGGCCCTGTTCGCTGAGGACGGTCCGGCGTCATCGCGCCCCGAACCTGCACTGGAATCGGGGCTGGCGAACCCACCCCTGCTGTTGTCTCCGCCCCCGTTGGAACCATTCGGGTCGGCACCGTTCTGGCCGGGTCCGCTTTCGGCTGCAGTCGGACCGGCGCCGGCGGCAGAAGTTCCGTCGGCACCCGCAGCACTCGTTGCCTCATCACCGCCGGACTGTTCAGCGGCACGCTCCTGGCGAACCTGCGCCTGCGCCTCCTGCAACTGCGCGCGGGCCTGCTGCGCAACCTTCAGATCCTGGGACGACGGTTCGGCGGGCGCGGTTGCGGCGCGGATGACGACCTGCATCTTGCGGATCGTCGCTTCCGCCGTTCGTTCCGCGGAGGTATCGATGGAAACCTCGCCGCCGATGGCATAGCGCTTTCCGTCCGGTCCCTGCTGGTAGGTATAGCTCGGCGCACCGGCATGACCGCCCCCGGTCCGGGCATGGGCCTGTTCGTGGGCACGCACTTCACGGTCGCGCTCTTTCAGCTCCTTGACCTGTTTTTCCTCACCTTCGGAAAGCCCGTCCGCCTTGTTGGCGCCTTCGTCCTCTTCCGCCTGCGTCGCGGCCGCCGGATTGCCGGCGGTATCCGCACCACTGATGGCTACACCCTGCCCGTCTTCCTCGCCCTGCTCCTGACCTTGTGCGGGTGCCTGACCGGTCGTGCCGTTCGGGTCTTCCTTGAGCGCGGCGAACTCTTCCGCATCGACCCCTTGCAGGGCCAGGATCGCATTGGCATCCAAAGGAGGAACAGCCGGCGCCTGGGTCGCCGCTTGCCTGGTCTGTTTCTTTTCGTCGGCCTCGCACTCGCAGTCGTCCCCCCGAAGAGGCAATTTCTCTTCGGGGTTGCCTGCGCCGAACCCCGCAGACCTGCTTGCGGCAAGGCTGCGTGCGGCGGAACTGGACAACAGGGCGCCGATCATGCGCCGCATTGTCCGCGCAACCGCCTATCGAAACCTTAACGCACCTTAACGCTCACTATCAGATTTCCGTGAGAGGCCAGGATCGGCTCCAAAATTCAGGCATTTGAAAAAATGGACATCGCCCCGCCTGACGATTACGTTGCAGCGCGGTAAGCTCAGCCGCAACAAGATCTCCGCTAAAGGTGAGTAGAATGCTTCCAAGACGTTATTGGCACGAAATGACAACGATGGATTTCAGGGATCCGTCGACCAAGGACTGGATCGCCGTCCTGCCGGTCGCGGCCATCGAGCAGCACGGACCGCATCTTCCGGTCTATACGGACACCGCCATTGCCGAAGGTCAGATCGCCCGTGTCCTGGAGCTTCTGCCGGAAGACCTGCCCGTCACCTTCCTGCCGACCCAGGCCATCGGCAAGTCGAACGAGCACATCTCCTCGCCGGGAACCCTGACCCTTTCCTGGGACACGCTGACGAAGGCGTGGCTGGACATCGGCGACAGCGTGGCGCGCGCCGGCATCCGCAAGCTGGTCCTGATCAATTCCCACGGCGGCAACGTGCCGATCATCGACATCGTCGCCCGGGAACTCAGGGTAAAGCACGACATGCTGGTGACCGCCACCGCATGGTCCCGGTTCGGACAACCGGAAGGCGTCTTCCCGGAAGGCGAATTCGTCTACGGCATCCATGGCGGCGACGTGGAAACCTCCATCATGCTGCACCTCCATCCGGAGCTGGTGCGCATGGACAAGGCGGAGGATTTCAAGTCCTCCCAGCAGGAGTTCATCAAGGAGTTCAAATATCTGCGCGGGCACGGTCCGCAGCAGTTCGGCTGGAAGTCCCAGGACCTCAACCCGAAGGGCGCGGTCGGCAACGCGGCCAACGCCAGCGCCGAAAAGGGCAAGAAGTCGCTGGACAGGGCGGCCGAGGCTTTCGTCGATCTCATGAAGGACATCCACGCCTTCGACATCAACCGGTTGTGGACGCCGGAGTCCTAAGTCGCCTTCAATCCAGATGGCGCGTTTCGTTTTTGGATAGAAGCAGAAGACATTTCCCCCCCCTCTCCCATAGGGAGAGGGCTGGGGTGAGGGGCGCAAATCTTTCAGGGATACCGATAGTCCAGATCCCCTCACCCGGGCCATTCGGCCCGACCTCTCCCCATGGAAGAGGTTATTGGTGCAAGTAGTCAGCGCCCGTGAAAAAAATGGCCCGGACGAAAATCCGGGCCCTTTTCAATTTCACAGCAACGCTTGTGCCGCGATCAGGCGACCGCGCGGGCAAGGGCGCATTGCGACCACAGGTCGTTGAGCGCGTGCACCAGATGATCGAGATCCGCATCGGTGTGCATCGGCGACGGCGTGATCCGCAGACGTTCCGTGCCCTTGGCGACCGTCGGATAATTGATCGGCTGGATGTAGATGCCATAACTGTCCAGCAGGATGTCGCTGATCATGCGGCACTTGACCGGATCCTTGATCATCACCGGCACGATATGGCTCGGATTGTCCAGGTGCGGAATCCCGGCCGCATCGAGGCGCGCCCGCAGCTTGGCGACTGCCGCACGATGCCGCGCGCGTTCGAATTCGCTTTCCTTCAGGTGACGGATCGAGGCCGTGGCGCCCGCGGCGACCGCCGGCGGCAGGGCCGTCGTGAAGATAAAGCCGCTTGCGAAACTGCGCACGAAGTCGACCAGGGCAGCAGACCCGGTGATGTACCCGCCGACCACGCCAAAGGCCTTGCCGAGCGTGCCTTCGATCAGGGTCACCCGGTCGGCGACGCCGTCCCGTTCGGCAATACCGCCGCCGCGCGGGCCGTAAAGACCGACCGCATGGACTTCGTCGAGATAGGTCATGGCGCCGTATTTGTCGGCGACGTCGCAGATGGCCTCGATCGGCGCAATGTCGCCGTCCATGGAATAGACGCTCTCGAAGGCGACGATCTTCGGCCGGTGCGGTTCGATCGCGGCCAGCTTGCGCTCCAGGTCGGCCACGTCGTTGTGGTTCCAGATCACCTTTTCCGCACGCGAATGGCGGATGCCTTCGATCATGGAGGCATGGTTCATGGAATCGGACAGGATCACGCAATCCTTGAGACGCGACCCCAGCGTGGAGAGTGCCGCCCAGTTGGACACGTAGCCGGAGGTGAACAGCAGAGCGGCTTCCTTGCCATGCAGGTCGGCCAGCTCGTTTTCCAGTTTCACATGGTAATGATTGGTGCCGGAGATGTTCCGCGTGCCGCCCGCGCCCGCGCCGCAATGGTCGAGCGCCTCGTGCATGGCCGCGATGACCTTCGGGTGCTGCCCCATGCCGAGATAGTCGTTGGAGCACCAGATGGTGACTTCACGCTGTTGGTCGCCAATATGATTGTCGGCTTTCGGGAAGGCCCCGCAACGGCGTTCAAGATCGGCGAAGAGACGATAGTTGCCTTCTTCCTTCAGCTGATCGAGCTGATCCTGGAACAGCGCGTCATAATCCATCAGTAACCTCTCCCAAAACTCGGGCACCTGCGTCCGGTGGTGCATTTTCTCATGGGGCTTTTTACATGCCAAAAAAGCAATTTATCATTGCGCTATCTCAAAGCCAGCCATTCAGTCAAATTTTCTTAAGGGCCATTCGTCGCAGCCCGATCCTTACGGAACGACATGTCCCCTTTGGCACCCGCATGCTGCCATGTAAATATGCAATTGAAAAGTTAATGGGCCTTGGTTGGAAGCGATCAGCAGTTTTCGCAATGCCGGTGAAGAAAAATTCACAGGACGCCCCGTTCAAGCCTGGTCCTGAGCGATAAGCCGCTTCTGCGGCGTTGATCGCGGTCAATGCCCCTCATCCCGCACCGCAGTAAACACTTTCATCATTGGGAAAGACCGTTATCCTTTCATAGGCAACGCTCCGGAATTCAGTCGCAGGCAGGATCCATTCATGACGGACGGACGGAACATAGGACACATCGTTGCTCTTGAAGGCGGCGTTGCGGATGTCCGCTTTTCCGGTCGCCTGCCGGGAATCGGCAATCACCTCGTGGCCCTGTCCGATCCGGAAATCGATATCGAGGTGGCAACGCTGCCAGGCGCCGATATCGCCCGCGGCCTTGTTCTCAACCCTTCCTCAGAACTGCGCCTGGGGCTTGCCGTGCATGACACCGGGCGCCCGCTGACCGTGCCGGTCGGAGAAGATCTTCTCGGCCGCATGCTCAACCTGTTCGGCGACACGATCGACAACAAGGAACCGCTTGCCAAGCTGCCCCGGCGGTCGATCCACGGAGAAATGGTGCCCCTGTCGAAACGCCGGGTCGAAAGCGAGATCTTCGAGACCGGCATCAAGGCGATCGATCTGCTGAGCCCGCTGGAAAAAGGCGGCAAGGCCGGCCTGTTCGGCGGCGCCGGCGTCGGCAAGACCGTCCTGATCACGGAGATGATTCACAATACGGTTGCCGAATATGAGGGGATCTGCCTCTTTTGCGGCATCGGCGAACGCTGCCGCGAGGCGGAGGAACTCTACCGCGAAATGGAGGCGGCAAAGGTCCTCGACCGGACCATCATGGTCTTCGGACAAATGCACGAAAGCCCCGGAGTCCGGTTCCGGGTCGGCCATGCGGCCCTGACCATGGCGGAATATTTCCGCGACGACCTGCGCCGCAACGTTCTCGTTCTGGTCGACAATATCTTCCGCTTCGTGCAGGCCGGATCGGAAGTCTCCGGCCTTCTCGGGCGGATGCCGTCGCGCGTCGGCTACCAGCCGACGCTGGGCACGGAACTTGCCGGTCTGGAAGAACGGATCTGCTCCACGGACCGGGGCACGATGACGTCGATCCAGGCCGTCTATGTACCCGCCGACGATTTCACCGATCCGGCAGCCACCCACACGTTCTCTCACCTGTCGGCTTCGATCTTCCTGTCGCGCAAGAAGGCCTCGGAAGGCATCTATCCCGCGATCGACCCGCTGACCTCGTTCTCCAAGATGCTGACACCGGGCACGGTCAGCGACCGGCATTACAAAGTCGCCCGCGCCGTCCGCAACACGCTGGCCGAATACGAGGAACTGAAGGACATCATCGCCATGCTGGGCCTGGAGGAGCTGTCGGAAAAGGACCGGGCAGTAGTCAAACGGGCGCGGCGACTGGAACGGTTCCTGACCCAGCCGTTCTTTTCGACCGAAAAGATGACCGGGAATCCCGGAACCTTCGTCCGCCTGGAGGACACGCTTACCTCCTGCGAACGCATCCTGGCCGATGAATTCGCCGACCGACCGGAGAGCGATTTCTATATGATCGGCACCGTGGACGATCTCGAACGCGATCACGCCGGGACTGGGGCCACGACAGATGCGGCTTAAGATCGTGACACCCCGGAAAATCCTGATGGACATTGAGGTCAACCGGATCGTGGCCGAAGGGCCGGACGGCGCCTTCGGCATGCTGCCCAACCACATAGACTTCGTCTCGCAACTGGTTCCCGGCATCCTGACCTATGAAACGACGGACGGGACCGAATGCTACGCCGGCATTCGCGCCGGCACCCTGGTGAAATGCGCCGAAGAGGTTCTGGTCTCGACAAGCAACGCCATCCTCGGCCACGATCTTGAAAGCCTTCAGGACCGCGTGCAGGAGGTCTTCCGGGACCTCGACGAGAATGAACGGGCCGCCCGCTCGGCGCTGGCCCGGCTGGAGGCACAGATGGTCCGCCGCTTCCTCGATCTGGAACAGTCCGCATGACCCGCAGAGACAGGCACAGCTACGATGAAAGCGCCGGCAGGCAGGCCGAAGAGATCGCCCGCAAGGCGAAGCGCAAAAGGCAAGCCCGCTTGCGCGAGGGAAAGAGCGAACTCTACGGCCTCGGCATGTTCGGCCTCGTCGGCTGGGCGGTCGCGATACCGACCGTACTCGGCACGGCCCTGGGCGTGTGGATGGACGATCGGATGATTTCAAACCCGAAGTTTTCCTGGACCCTCGCCATGCTCCTGGCCGGCGTGGCCATCGGTTGCATGAATGCCTGGTACTGGGTTCAGCGGGAAAGTCAGGATGATGACGATGAAGACTAAGACGATGAATGCTTGCCGATACATACGGACGGAAGGTCGCGCCTGAGCATGTCCCCCCTCCCCCTTGTCATTGCATTTGCGGTCGGCGCGGTCCTGGGTGCCGCCTATTTCGTGATGTTGTGGTTTGCCGTCCGCAACTTCACCGGCGGCGGGCCGGGATGGATCTTTGCCGCCAGCACGATCGGGCGGCTTGCGCTGGTCGGTGGCGCCATGGCGTGGTTCGTCCTCGGCAAATTCGGGCTTTACGAACTGGCAGCCGCCGTTGCCGGTTTCGTGATCGTCCGTTTCTCGGCAACGCGCATTGCCAAGCATAAGAACCGCGAAGGCAGCCGATAATGGAAATCAGTCCGGACCAGTGGATCATATATGAATGGCAAGGCCTCAGGCTGAACGCGACGATCGTGTTCACCTGGGCCATCATGGCCATCCTGGTGCTCGGATCCTGGTCGATCACGTCTCGCCTGTCGGAAGGAGAAACCGTCTCCCGCTGGCAGGTCCTGCTGGAAGTGATCGTCAGCGGCATTCGCGATCAGATCGCGGACATCGGCGCCGGAGATCCGTTGCGATACTTGCCCTTCATCGGAACCCTGTTCCTGTTCATCGCGACCTCGAACCTCCTCACCATCCTGCCCTGGTACGAACCGCCGACCGGGTCCCTGTCGACGACCGCCGCCCTTGCCATCTGCGTCCTGATCGCGGTTCCCCTGTTCTCCATCACGAAACGGGGGCTGCTGGCGTATCTGCGAAGCTATGCCGAGCCGACCTTCATGATGCTGCCGTTCAACATCATCGGCGAACTGTCGCGCACGCTGGCGCTTGCCGTCCGTCTCTACGGCAACATCATGAGCGGCTCGATCATCGTCGGCATCCTGATCAGCATCGCGCCCTTCTTCTTTCCGATCATCATGCAGCTTCTCGGCCTGCTCACCGGCCTGGTCCAGGCCTACATCTTCGCGGTTCTGGCGATGGTCTATATCGCCTCCGCCTCGAAGACCCATCGGCGCGACCCGAAAGAAGCGGAAGCCGGCGGCTCCTCAGAAGAAATCCACAATCCGGGAGAATGAATATGGAACAAATTCCATGGATCGAAATCGTGTCCATTTTCACGGCCGGCATGACGACCATGTTCGGCGCCATAGGCCCGGCTCTTGCAGAAGGCCGGGCGGCCTCCCAGGCGCTGCTTGCCATCGCCCAGCAGCCGGACGCGTCCAATACGATCACCCGCACACTTTTCGTCAGTCTGGCCATGATCGAGTCGACGGCGATCTACTGCTTTGTCGTCTCCATGATCCTTCTGTTCGCCAATCCGTATGTCACCCAGGCCACGACCATAGCCGGAGGATAACCCCTTGCAGCTCGACTGGCTGACGATCACCGCGCAGATTGCAAATTTTCTGGTTCTGATCTGGCTGCTCCAGCGTTTCCTGTACACGCCGATCACGCGTGCCATGGCGAAGCGCGAGGCGCGGATCGAGGAGCGCCTCGCCGATGCCCGCAAGCAAAGGGAAGAAGCGGAGCAGGAAGGCAGGGCCCTACGCGAACGACAGCAGGACCTCGACGCGCGCGCCGAGGAGGTTCTGGCCGAAGCACGCCGCGAGGCCGAAGCCCTGAGGGACCGGCTGGAACAGGACCTCCGCAAGGAGTTCGACGAAAAGCGCAGCAACTGGCAGGAGCATCTGGAAGAAGAAAAGACCGAACTGATCCGCCAGTTGCGCAAGCGCATGTCCGATCAGGTGGTCAAGGTGGTTCGGCGCACCTTGGCCGACTTCGCCGGTACGGATCTCGCCGTACAGATAGCCAATGAATTCGCCCGGCGCCTGGAAACGCTGGAAGAGGACACCAAGACGCGCCTGCGCGATGCGGCCATCCGGCCCGACAGCACGGCGGTGTTCGAAAGCGGTATCGACCTGCCCGACGATGCGCGCAACCGGATCGCCCAGGCCGTCCGTGATACCCTGGGCACGGATATCGAATTCGACTACCGCACCGAAGAGGACGTGGTCCTCGGCATTCGCCTGACCCTGGGCGAGGAGACCGTCGAGTGGTCGGCCGGCAGCTATCTGAAGAAGCTGGATGATCTTGTCCGTGACACCCTGGACGCCGCAGGAATGGGCACCCCGAATCCGGAAGGCCAAACCAATGGCTGATCTGCCCAAGGAGCTGACCGACAAGCTGTTCGACCAGATGGATGTGGCCCTGGACAAGACCAGGGCCAGGCTGGAAGTCGCCGATATCGCTCGGGTCCTCAGCGTGGGCAACGGAATCGCCGAGATCGCCGGCTTTACGGATCTCTACGCCGACGAACTGGTCTCCTTTCCCGGTGGTGAGATGGGCATCGCCTCCAGTCTCGGCGAGGAACGGACAGGCGTGATCGTGCTTGGCCCGACGGAGCATATCCGCCCTGGCGACACGGTCCTGCGCACCCGCCGGGTGGTGGACGTACCGGTCGGAGATGCCCTGCTCGGCCGGGTACTCGATCCGTTGGGACAGCCGCTGGACGGTGGCAACGCCATCCGTGCCGAAGCACGGCTGCCGATCGAGCGCCCTGCCCTGCCGATCATGCATCGCGCCCCGGTCAACGTCCCGCTCCAGACCGGGATCAAGGCCATCGACGCAGCCATACCCGTCGGGCGCGGCCAGCGGGAACTGATCCTCGGAGACCGGCAGACGGGCAAGACGGCGATTGCCGTCGACACCATCCTGAACCAGCACGACAGCGGAGTCATCTCGATCTATTGCGCCATCGGCCAGCGGGCCTCCGCCGTTGCCCGGGTGATTCAGTCCCTGCGCAAGGGCAACGCGCTTGAGCGGACCATCGTCGTCGTCGCCAGCGCCGACGAAGCCCCCGGGCTCCAGTTCGTCGCTCCCTATGTGGCGACTTCCATGGCCGAGTATTTCATGGAAAAAGGCCGGGACGTCCTGATCGTCTACGACGATCTGACCCGCCATGCCCGTGCCTACCGCGAACTGTCGCTGCTCCTGCGGCGCCCGCCGGGGCGCGAGGCCTATCCGGGCGATATCTTCTACATTCATTCCAGGCTCCTGGAACGCTCCGCCCGCCGCAGGGACGAATTCGGCGGCGGTTCCATTACCGCGCTACCCATCATCGAAACCCAGGCGCAGAATATTTCGGCTTACGTGCCGACCAACCTGATCTCGATCACCGACGGACAGATTTACCTGTCGCCGGGCCTGTTCGAAAAAGGCCAGCTTCCGGCCATCGACATCGGCGCATCCGTCAGCCGCGTCGGCGGCAAGACCCAGCTTCCCGCCTATCGTTCGGTCGCAGGCGACCTGCGCCTGTTCTACGCCCAGTTCGAGGAACTGGAGAGCTTCGCCCGTTTCGGCACCCAGATCGATCCGGAAACCCGGATGAAGATCGACCGGGGCTTGAGAGTGCGCGAAATTCTCAAGCAGAACGAACACGCACACATGTCGGTCGTCGATCAGGTCGTCGCCCTGCTGGCCGCGACCAGCGGCCTGTTCGACAAGATCCCGCCGGAACAGATCGCGGAGGCTGAGAAGCGGGTCTGCGAAGCCGCAAGCCAGCTTTGCCCCGAGATCTGCACCCGCGTTCAAGGCGGAGAGGAACTTAGGCCTGCCGACCGCGACCGCCTGATCGAGACAATGACGCAGGCTCTGCAGACCATGCTGCCAGATACCGGCGGGAGCTAGTCGCGATGGAAACGCTCGAGGCGCTATCTGAACGCCTGCACACCACCGAGGAAATCCAGTCCATCGTCCGCACGATGAAGGCGCTGTCGTCGGTCAACATCCGTCAATACGAACATGCGGTCACGGCGATCGCCGACTACGAGCGGACCATCACCCAGGGTCTGCAGGTGGTTTTGCGCAATCGCAGGAACAAGGCGGAACCGCTCGACCTGACCGGCCCGGACGGCAAGTCCGGACACCGCCGCGCCCTCATCGTCATCGGCTCTGACAGGGGCTTGTGCGGCCGCTTCAACGACCGGATTGCGGAATTCGCTTGTCAGGGACTGGAGGCGGGCGCAAAGACACCCGACGAAAGACCGCCCCTCATCTGCGTCGTCGGCGTCCGCGCCGCGGCCCGCCTGGAAGCCCTGGACCGGCCGGCGGACAGGCTGTTCACCCTGCCCGGATCGGTCGACGGCCTGATCGATTCCGTCCAGGCAATCGTCATTGAACTCGACCGTTGGGTCCGCCAGGAAGGCGTCGGCCCCGTCGCGCTGATCTATAACCGCAGATCCGAGCAGGCGCTCGCGGAGACGACGCACAAGGAGCTGCTTCCGATCTCGAAGGATTATCTGGACCGGCTCGCGGCCACCCCCTGGCCGTCGAAGCGGCTTCCCATGTACCGGATGGACGAAGGCGAATTGTTTTCCTGGCTGATCCGGCAGCACCTGACCCTGGTACTATACGCAGCCCTTGCGGAATCCCTGGCAAGCGAACATGCCTCACGGCTGGCCGCCATGCAGAATGCCGAACGCAACATCAACGAGCGCCGGGAAAACCTGCTTGCCGAATACCGGAAAAAACGGCAGGAAACGATCACGAACGAACTGCTCGAAGTGGTCGCCGGCTTCGAGGCGATCCGGACAAAAAACTAGGCGACAATTCAGAATGACCGGGCTGCAGAGGACCGAAACATGCCGCAGGACAGCCTGATATCGGGTCTGCTACGCCGATACGGGGAAACCTATTCCAGCGAACTGGGACTGGATCTGTCCGGCAATATTCCCGCGCATCTGTTCCGCTGGCTGTGTGCAAGCCTGCTCATGAGCGCGCCCATTTCCGCACGCCTTGCCATGCGCGCGACAAGAGCGCTGGCGGACAAGGGCTGGACAACGCCGGCCAAACTTGCCCTCAGCCACTGGGCCGACAGGAAAAGCGTGCTGACCGCCGCCGGTTATGCGCGCTTCGACGAAAAGACGGCGACGCTTCTCGGCGAGCTCGCCGAAAAGATCATGACCGACTATGACGGCGATCTGCGGGGCCTTCGAGAAAGGGCTCACCGGGATCCGCTGACGGAACGAAAGCTCTTGAAGGAGTTCAAGGGGATCGGCGACGTTGGCGCCGATATCTTCTGCCGCGAGGCTCAGGTCGTCTGGAAGGAACTCTATCCCTTTGCCGATGATCGAACCTACGCTGCCGCCCGTTCCCTCGGTCTGCCGGAAGATGTCACCTACCTGTCCGCACTGGTCGAGCCCGAGAAATTTCCGGACCTGCTGACGGCCCTGATCCGGGCCGACATGACAGGCGAAACGGCGAAATCTCTCGGGCTATCGGACCGGGCGCCGGAAGACGACTGACGCCCTCCGCCTCTCAGCTCGCGCCGATGGCCTTTGCCAGAATCCTGTCCGCACTGCCTTCGTCCCCGGACCAGGCGACGAACTGATCCGGCCTAATCAGGATCATCGAGGCACCGTAGGCAAGGATCAGTTCGGGCGCATCCGCTTCGACGATCGTCAAGGGAATGCTGCGCTCGCCCGCCGATTGGCGGAACGCTTCGACGAGGGCGTCATCCCCCTTGATCGAGACAAGCGTGAAACCTTCGCCCAGCACCTCGAAGATATTCCGCCCGTCCGGCAGGAGCTGAGGGGCAAGGTGATGGCCGGGACGGGCCTTGAATTCATGGGTGCCCTTCGCGCTCGGCACGGCATCGGCCGGGCTTCCCGTGACAATGGGCGAGCCTTCGTAATTTGGCTCGAAGGAATTCACGTCCGCCGTGTCTTCACTGCGCTTGCTCCAGGCGGTCCGGAATTCATCGAGGTCCTTTTCGGGGCTGTAGCGGTTGAGGAAGGCGCGGTCCTGTTCGATGTAATTGCCGATGAAATCCGACGCCGTCGACGCGAACACCGGACGCCGTTCGGCATCATAACTGTCCAGAAGCTCCGGCCCGGCCCATCCTTTCAGGGTCGCAGCCAGTTTCCAGCCGAGATTGCGCGCATCCTCCAGCCCGGAATTCACTCCGTAACCTCCATAGGGCGGATGGCTGTGCGCGGCGTCGCCCGCAATCAGCACCCGGCCTTTGCGATAAGTGTCGGCCAGGGCGAAACGCAGATCCCAGAAACCGATATAGTCCACGTCAAGCTCGATCTCGTGACCGACCGCCTTCCGGACGAAGCCCTTGAAGTCGAAATTCTCCTCCGTGGCATCGGCGGGAACCGGCGCATGGAAGAACCAGGACGTACCGAGATCGACTCGGCCAAAGAACAGCCAGTAGCCGCCATAGTCCGGATGGAGCACGTTGAAGAAAGCCTTGCCCGGATACCGTTCCAGAAGGTCGTGCAACTCGGTGGAGGTGAAGACCAGGAGCACCATCTTGCGATCGTGATCGGCAAGGGTCTGGGTGATGCCCGCCGCCTGCCGGGTGAAGGAATGGCTGCCGTCGCAGCCGACCGCGTAACGTCCGCGCAGGACCCGTTGTGCGGAGCCCCCGTGCTCGGTCGCCGTCACGGTAACGCCATCGCCGTCCTGCGCGATATCCGTGCCGTCAAAGCCGTACAGGAGATCGATGGCCTCGATTTCCGCCGCGCGGGTGCGCAGCACGGCCTCCATGGCATATTGCGGCAGGCGTTCGTTGGCGGTGTAGTAATAGTCCTTGACCGCGGCCCGGTTCAGCCAGTCGTAGCTGTAGTCGTTGAGAAGCGTTCCGTAATTGGTCAACCCTCCGATGCCGGCGCCGCGCGGCACGGTGCGGGCATTGCGCAGCTCTTCCTCGCAGCCCCAGAAATGGAAATGCTCCGTCGTGCGCTGGGTGAGGTTCTGACCCTTGGGGATCGGCTGAATGGTCTCGTATTTTTCCACCACCGCGGAGGTGATGCCCCTGAGGCCGAGCTCGATTGAAAGCCCGACCCCGACGGGGCCTCCGCCGATGATGATCACATCATGGGTAAAACCGTCCGGCATCGTTATCCCTTCAGGCCGAGCAGGCGTTCGGTGTTGCCGTGGAACAGCTTCGCCCGGGTTTCCTCCGAGACGTCCAGCTCTTCCAGAATGCGGATGGTTTCGCGGATATACATCGGCCCCGCTTCCGGATCGAACGGCGCATCGGAGGCAAACACCACATGGTCCTCACCGAAGAACTCGATGGCATGCTCGATCGCCTTGCGCGAACCGAAGGTGGCGGTATCGGCGTAGAAGTCCTTGAAATACTCAAGATGCGGACGCTTGAGCGCCTTGCGCACGGCCGCCAGATCCTTGTTCGAGGTGCGTGCGCCCATCTGGTCCCAGCCCGGACCGACCCGGCCTTCGAAATACGGCACCATACCGCCGGCGTGGTGGGTGATCACGTTCAGGCCCGGATGCCGGTCGAACACACCGGAAAAGACCAGGCGCGCCATGGCGGCGGAGGTTTCATAGGGCCAGCCGAAGGTCCACCAGATCTCGTATTCGGATTCCTTCTCCGTCAGGTAATCGGTGAAATTGGCGCCACGGGCCGGGTGCAGCCACACCGGTTTGCCCGCCTTGGCCATATAGTCGAAAAACGGATCGAATTCCGGCAGGTCGAGCGGCTTGCCCGAGACGTTGGTGAAGATCTGCATGCCCGATGCGCCGAGGTCTTCGATGGCGCGCCGGCTTTCTTCCACGACCGCATCCGGATTGCTCATGGGCGCGGTGCCGATGAAAGCGGGAAAGCGCTCCGGGTATTTCTGGCAAAGCTCGGCCAGGGCATCGGAGCCGATCCGGCTGAGTTCGAGCGCCTTTGCGGGATCGCAGAGCTTTTCCAGCGGCGGCGAGGCCAGCGACAGAACCTGCTGGTAATCCGGCCCGAACATGTCCATGACCTCGAACCGCCGATCCAGCTCGGTCATCATCGGCACGTCGCCGGAGCGCCGGGTGATGTCGGTCATTTCGCCGATGTGATCGATCAGGGCATCGAAAAAGGGTTTCGGCCAGATATGATTGAAAATGTCGAGTTTTCTCACGTGTTTTCTCCCTGAGCAATCAAGCTGTTGTCCCGGCTTTCGGCCGGTTCCTGGTCTTTGGTTTCAGATGGATCGTGTTGCAGTTCCGCAAGCTCGAAACTGATTTCCGCGGCGGCCTCACGAACGTTTTCGGCAATTTCCGTTTCCGTCAGCCCCTGTGCCTCGAGAGCCGTTTGCTCGATGGTGACGCAGAGCGCTGCAATCGGCAGGCGACCGGAATCGAACACCGGCGCGGCAATACCGACGACCCCGGCGGTGACCTCCCCATGCGCAATCGAATATCCGCGGCGGCGTATGGCACGCATCGAGTCGAGAACACCCTCGACGGTCGAACCGATCCCGATCTCGGCGAAATCCTCAAGGGCTTCCGCAATGATCGGCTTCTGCTGGCGGCGCGGCAGGTTGGCGAGGATGGCGCGCGAGATCGCACCGCGCGCCAGGGGCATCGGCCGGCCTCTCGGGTAGCTCGACCGCGGATCGGGAATCGAGCAGGCCGAATGCACGCACAGGAGTTTCTTGCCGTAGTAGCGTACCAGCAGCGACGAGCACGGATAGCGGTTTGCGAGCGCGTCGACCTGATCGCGCCCGATCTCCACGACCGGATCCGAGCGGCGGACCAGGAAGTCCAGCTCCACCACGCGCGGTCCCAGGGTGAAGCCCCGGCCCGGCAGGGAGGTGAGGAAACCCGCGTCCTTCAAGGTGCGCAGATAGCGGTAGAGGGTCGGGCGCGTGTAGCCGAGCTCGGCCATGATTTCCTGCGGCGTCCACTCCAGCCTGTCCTCGGTGAACAGGTCCAGGATCGCGAACAACCGCTCACCGCTTCCGGAAGAAACGCTCATGACTCGGCCGCATCCTTTGTCGTAGCGGGTTTCCGGGTCATCAATTGCCAGACCATCAGGACGAACCCGCAAGCCACGCCGACTACATCGGTGATGACGGCCTGGGGGAACGCGCCGGAAGGAATGAGGGCAAGTAATCCGGCGAGGGAAAACAGGACCCGGACCCCTGGGGACAGAAGACCGGCGAAGTAACCGGCAAGTCCGATCGAAACCAGCCAGACCCCGACGACCGCTGTCATGACCGCCAAAGCGATGTCCAAAGGAGCGCCATGCAACAACAGGGTGGGCGAGAACACGAACAGGATCGGGATGATGTAGGCGACCCAGCCGAATTTCATTGCCGCCCACCCGGTCGCCATCGCCGGGGCTTTCGCAAGCGATGCAGCAGCGAAGGCCGCGATGGCGATCGGGGGCGTGATCATCGACATCATGCCGAAATAAAGCACGTAGAGATGGGCTGCGATCGGATCGATTCCGACCTTGACAAGGGCCGGCGCGACGAGGGCCGCCAGCAGCACGTAGACGCCGAGGGTCGGCAGGCCCATGCCTAAAATGATGCAGACGATGGCCGAAAGCGCCAGCAGGATAAAGGCGTTGTTGCCCCCGATCTGAACCAGAAGATAGGTGAGATTGAACGACAATCCGGTCACGTTCAGGACGCCGATCACAAGGCCGGAGGCTGCTGAAATCAGAATGATCTCAACCACGGAATGCCCGCATTTGGAAAGACTGCCGAAGATTGTCCGCAGCGCAGGCCGGCTCCCCCGGTAACCGATGGCAAGCGATGTCGCGATCAGCACCACGGCGGACCACAGCGCCGCGCGCTCCGGTTGGTACCCCTTCCAGAACAACAGCCAGATCAGCATGGCGAAGGCGAGAACGAAGTGCAGACCGCGCACAACCGTCCGCCCGGCCGGAATCTCGGATTTGGGAACCGGGCGGATACCCATGCGCGCCGCGTCCAGATCGGCCTGGATGAACAGGGCGACATAGTAGAGGATTGCCGGGACCAGCGCGGCCGCGACGATGTCGGAATAGGGTATGGCCAGGAACTCGGCCATGAGAAAGGCGGAGGCCCCCATTACCGGCGGCATGAGCTGGCCTCCGGTGGAAGCGACGGCTTCGATGGCTCCGGCCTTGTGACCGGGATAGCCATCCCGCTTGATCATGGGGATCGTCACGACCCCGGTGCCGACCACATTGGCGACGGCGGATCCGGAAATCGATCCGAACAGGCCCGAGGCCAGGACGGCGATTTTCATCGACCCGCCGCGGAACCGGCCCATGCCGAGCATGGCGGCATCCGTGAAGAAGTTCGACCCGCCGGTGATGCCCAAAAGCGTCCCGAACAGGATGAAGGCAACGACGACGGTGGCTGCCACCGACATGGGCAGGCCGAGAATGCCGTTGGAATCGAGCGTCATGTAGCCGGCGAGCATTTGCCAGTTCTGCGCACGCCCCTGAAGACGGCCCGGCAGAACATCGCCGAAAAGCGCATAGAGAAGAAAGGCGCTGATAATCAGGACCAGCGTCCAGCCGGTCGCGCGCCTGAGGCACTCGAGCGTCAGCAAAATGATGACGATGCCCGGGATCCAGACCGCCGCGGGCTTCGCGAAGATCTGGAGCACGAATTGCGGATAGCCGACGGCGATCCAGGAAACGGAAGCAAAGGCGGTCAGCGCCAGGATGACATCATACCAGGGCACGACCGTCCGGCTTGAGAACCGGCGTGCCGGCAGCTCGAGAAAAGCAATCGGCAGGACCAGAGCAAGGACCGCGGCGAAGAACTGCTGCGGGTAAAAACCAAGGCCTAGGTAGCGGGGCACGGACAGCGCCCAGCAGATCGTCGTCAGCGTCAAGAGAGCTGCCAGCACATCGGCGATCGGGCGCCGGATTGCCGGAGAGAGGCCGCTCGGGCCTCTCCCTTCCGTTTCGTCCTGCACGGTGCGTCCTCAGTCCAGACCAGCTTCTTTGAAGAACTTCAATGCACCGGGGTGGAATTCGGCAATGCCCGGATCCCCTTTGACATCCGCCGGATTGAACGCATTGAACGGTTTGAACGTGCCGGCCATGGCATCCTTGCCCTCATAAATGGCCTTCGCCATCGCATAGACGACATCGTCCGGGACACCCGCATGGGTGAAGATCACCTGCGGAAATGCGATATAGGTCGCGTCTTCCAGGACACCCGGAGACGAACCGGCCTTCATCTTGGTGAAGAATGCGGTCGGCCAGTGTTTGCGGGCCTTGGCCAGGGCCTCTTCGCTGTCATCGGCCACCGGCAAGGCACGCAGCCCGCCGACGGAGGCATCCGCTTCGCGGACCTTGCCCGCGCCATGGGCGAAGATGAAACCGTCGGCGTCGTTGGCGATGAAAGCCTGAGCCCCGGCAACGACCGACGTGACATAGACCGGCGTCACGTCCTCGCGGGTCATGTCCGCCGTGGCATAGACCGCATCGAGCTGCGGCAGGATGGTGTTCTGGGCGGTATAGCCATCCGTCATCCGCTTGCCCTTCAGATCGGTCAGCGTCTTGATGTCACTGTCGGCGCGAACGAAAATCGCTTCCTTGAGCGGCATCAGCATGGCCACGACGCGAAGGTTCGGATTCTTGACGCCATTCCACCAGGCCTCACCGGAAATCGCGTAGTTCACTTCCTGCAAATTCGAAACGCCGAACTCGATCCCTCCGGAATTCACGAACGGAATGAACTGGTTCGGGCTGGTGGCCGGCTGAACGGTGGTGTTGAGCCCGGTTTCATTGGCCGCATTGGCGACAGCCGTCCCGATGTTGTGGAACAGCGACCCCGGGTTCGACGTCGCGATCCCGACCGTCTGTGCCTGAGCGGACCCTGCCGCAACCATTGCGACCGTCGCCGCGGCAATGGCGGTTGCCTTGAAATATCTCGTCATGTGGTTCCTCCCTTTGATCGCCGCCTCTCTCCAAAAGGCGACAAAAATCCCAATAATTGAGATTTCTGTTCATTTATTACTTGCATTCGCAGCTTTGACAAGTCCATTTTGTCGCAGCCCTGCGACAATGATCGTCCGGCATGGGAGGGAACGAATGACGTCACAGCATCCGCGCGAGCCGAAAAACGGCGCGGAATCCGTGCTGCTCGGCCTGAAGCGGGCCGGCGTGGATTATCTGTTTGCCAATGCGGGAACCGATTTTCCGCCGATCATCGAGGCCATGGCCGCATTGCCCGATGACGAGATCCCCGAACCGGTGACGGTTCCCCACGAGACCGCGTCCGTCGCCATGGCCCACGGATACTACCTGGTGACCGGCAAGGCCCAGGCGGTTATGGTTCATGTCAACGTCGGGCTCGCCAATGCGGCCATGGGCGTCATCAACGCCGCGAGCGACAACATTCCGGTCCTGGTCATGTCCGGACGCACCCCGATCACCGAAACCGGGAGGCTGGGCAGCCGGGCGACCCCGATCCAGTACGGTCAAGAACAATACGACCAGGCGTCCCTGATCCGCGACGTCACCAAGTTCAACTACGAAATGCGCTATCCCGAACAGGGCGACGCGCTGGTGAGCCGTGCCCTGTCGCTGGCAACCAGCGCGCCTGAAGGACCGGCCTATATCAGCCTGCCGCGCGAACCGCTGGGCGCGGACATTCCAGAAAGCGCGCAACAGCCGGCCCGCCTGCGGCCGGCGGCCACGCCGGCGAGCCCGGACGCGGAAGCCATCGGCCAGCTTGCGGTCTGGCTCGAAAAAGCCGAACGACCCGTGATCCTGTGCCAGCGCGGCGACACCGAAGGCCGTCTGTCGGCCGCATTGTCGACGCTTGCGGAGACACACGGAATCGGCGTTGCAGAACCTTTCGTCGTGCGCAACGTCATGGCGAGCGATCACCCGATGTTTCTCGGCTACGACCCGGCCGCTGCCATTGCCGGCGCCGATCTGATCGTCGTTCTCGACACGGACATTCCCTGGATCGAACGGTTTCACGCCCCCTCGGAAGACGTGAAGATCGTCCATATCGGTCCCGATCCCCATTTCGCCCGCATGCCGGTGCGCAACTACAAGACGGATCTGGCCATCGGTTCCGATCCGGTGCGCGCCATCGAGGCCTTGTCCGCCGCTTTACGTACCGACCAAGACCGCGTCCATAAGCGCATGAGCCGCATCGCGGCGGAGGTCGCGCCCCGGCGGGAAAAGATGAATGAGCTGATTGCGAAGGGCGCGGACGATCCCATCGGAGCGGAGTTCTTAAGCCGCACGCTTTCGGATGCGATGGGAGACGATGCCGCCGTGTTTTGCGAGCTTGGCGTCGTCCCCGGCGCCATGGATCTGAAGGGTCCCAACCGGATGTTCATGAACGTCCATGCCGGAGGTCTCGGCTGGGCCTTTCCGGCGGCGCTCGGCGCGCAACTCGCGGACCGGGACCGGCTCTGCGTCGCCTGCATGGGCGACGGCTCCTATATCTTTTCCAACCCGGTCGCCTGCCACCAGATTTCCGAAGCGCTGGAACTGCCGGTTCTGGTAATCATCAAGAACAACGGCATGTGGAACGCGGTCCGCCGCTCCGTGGTCAACGCCTACAAGGACGGCGCCGCCGCCAAGGCGAACACGATGCCGCTGACGTCCCTGGAACCGGCGCCCGACTATCTGCAGGTCGCCGCCGCCAGCCGAGCCTTCACAGCAAGGGTAACTCGAGGCTCGGAATTGCGTACAGCCCTGGAAGCTGCGATCGCTGCGATCCGCACCGAAAGACGACAAGCCGTGCTCGACGTGAGGGTCGCCGTTTCCGACAGCTATTGAAGCGATGATTCAGATCTAGTCGGTCGCGGCCAGAACGTCGCGCAGGGTGCCGGCCATTTCCGAAACCTGGTCTTCCTCGACGATTAACGGCGGCGACAGCGCGATGATGTCGCCCGTCACCCGGATCAGGAGACCGGCCTCGAAGCATTTGACGAACACCTCGTAGGCACGCTGGCCGACGGCACCGTCCCGGGACTCCAGTTCGATCCCTGCGATGATGCCAAGGTTGCGCACGTCCTTGACGTGGCGCGCATCCTTGAGCGCATGCATGGTGCTCTCCCAGTGGCCGGCAATGTCGGCGCCACGGGTCAACAGGCCGTGCTTTTCGTAGATGTCCAGCGTGGCGAGACCGGCAGCACACGCAACCGGATGACCGGAATAGGTGTAGCCGTGGAAGAGCTCGATTGCCCCTTCCGGACCGTTCATGAAGGCCTCGTGGATATGGTCCTGCGCGAACACGGCGCCCATGGGAACGACGCCGTTGGTCAGCGCCTTGGCCGTCGTGAACAGATCCGGCTTGACGCCGAAATAGTCGACGGCGAACGGCGTGCCCAGTCGGCCGAAACCGGTAATCACCTCGTCGAAGATCAGGAGAATGCCATGCCGGTCGCAGATGGCGCGCAGGCGTTCCAGGTAGCCCTTGGGCGGCACCAGCACGCCGGTTGATCCGGCGACCGGCTCGACGATCACCGCAGCAATCGTTTCCGCCCCATGCAGGGCGACGATCCGCTCAAGATCGTCGGCGAGATGCGCGCCCCATTCCGGCTGGCCCTTCGAAAAGGCGTTGTGTTCCGGAGCGTGGGTATGCGGCAGATGATCGACACCGGTCAGCAACGTGCCAAAGTGGCGCCGGTTGTTGACGAGACCGCCCACCGAAATACCGCCGAAGCCGACGCCGTGATAGCCGCGTTCCCGGCCGATCAGGCGGGTCCGGCCGGCATCCCCACGAGCGCGGTGATAGGCCAGCGCGATCTTCAGCGCCGTGTCGACCGATTCCGATCCGGAGCCGGTGAAGAAGACATGATCGAACCCGTCAGGCGCGATCTGCTTCAGCCGCTCGGCGAATTCGAACGCGATCGGGTGACCCATCTGGAAGGACGGCGCATAGTCCAGATTGGCAAGCTGCCGGGCAACCGCATCGGTGATCTCAGCATTGCCGTGGCCGGCGTTGCAGCACCACAGGCCGGCCGTGCCGTCGAGGATCGTGCGGCCGTCATCGGACTGGTAATGCATGCCCTTGGCCGAGACCAGCATACGCGGGTTCTGCTTGAACTGCCGGTTCGCCGTGAACGGCATCCAGTAGGCGTCCAGAACCTGGTTGGAACGGTTTTCGTTACGGTCGACGACAGCATCCATGGCACTTCTCCTCGCTCACTACGGATAGAAGGCCTTGATTTCAGTTGGAAGAAAAGTCTGTTTCTTCAATCCGGCAAGCCACTGGTTTTCATCGGGTCGTATGTGTATGTGTTTATGATGATAAACACACTAAACACGGATGACTTCTCGAAGGACGTCGGCCTCAGGCTGCGCGCGATCCGGGAAGCCCACGGCTATTCCCAGCGGGAGCTTGCCAAGCGGGCCGGTGTCACCAACGGCTTCATCTCCCAGATCGAGGCGGCGAAGATAAACACGTCGCTGAGCGCGCTGAAGCGGGTGCTGGACGGCATCCCCATCGGCCTGTCGGACTTCTTCGCCTACGAGCCCGAGCGCCAGGGCAAGGTGTTTTATGCCGCCGGGGAACTGACAGAAATCGGCAAGGGAAAGATTTCCTACAGGCAGGTGGGCAACAACCTGTTCGGCCATGACCTGCAGATGCTCTACGAGGTCTATGAGCCGGGCGCCGATACCGGCCGGGTCATGCTCAGCCATGAAGGAGAGGAAGCAGGTATCGTCATGGAAGGCCATATCGAGATTACCGTCGGCGACCAGCGCAAGGTGTTAGGGCCGGGTGACGCCTACATGTTCAAGAGTATGACACCGCACCGGTTCAAGGCGCTCAGAAACAAACGCTGCGTCGTCGTCAGCGCCTGCACCCCGCCGACGTTTTGAGCCGATTGCCTGACTGCAGAACCTATACCGACGAGCCGGCATCCAGCTTTTCAAGGAACGTCCGGGCGCTTTCCCGATAGGCTTCCTTTTTCTCCTCCCCCATCCGCCGCCAGGTCGCGTAGGGTTGGGCCAGCCGTCGGTTGTCCGACAGCTTGTCCGTATTCCGGTCCAGAAAATCCCAGTACAGCGCGTTAAAGGGACAAGCGCCCTCGCCAGTCTTGGCGCGAACGTCGTAGCGGCAGTCTTTGCAGTAGTCCGACATGCGCGAGATATAGGCCCCGCTCGCGGCATAGGGTTTGGTGCCAAGCAGACCGCCGTCTGCGAACTGGCTCATGCCGATGACATTCGGCAGCTCCACCCATTCGAACGCATCCGCATAGACCTCCAGGTACCATACATGCAGCGCATGCGGATCGAGCCCTGCCAGAAGAGCGAAGTTGCCCGTGATCATCAGGCGCTGGATATGATGCGCATAGGCGTTTTCGATCGTCTCGCCGATCACCTGCGCCAGACAGGCCATATCCGTCTTTCCCGTCCAGAAAAAATCCGGCAGCGGTCGCTTTGCATCGAGGAAATTGCTGTTGGCGTAATCCGGCATGAACAGCCAGTAGACGCCGCGAACGTATTCCCGCCAGCCGATGATCTGGCGGATGAAGCCTTCGACCGCGTTGAGCGGCGCATGGCCGTCGAAATAAGCCTGTTCCGCGGCACGGCAAAGCGCCATCGGATCGAGAAGACCGAGGTTCAGATAGAACGACAGAAGCGAATGATTGAGGAACGGATCGTCCTTGAGCATCGCATCCTGCGTTGCGCCGAAACCGGGCAGGAAGTTGGCGATGAAATCGTCCGCCGCCCGTTCGCAGTCTTCGCGCCTCACCGCAAAGGCAAATCCGTCCGCCGAGCCCATGTGATCCGGAAACCGCGCATTGACCAGCTCCACGACCGACTGCGTGACGGCATCTGGAGGAAAGGTCGGATGCACGGGACGGAAGAGGTCGGGAGAGGCCGGCTTGCGATTGTCCGCGTCGAAATTCCAGCGCCCGCCGCAGGGCTTGTCGCCGTCCATCAGCAGGCCGGTCCGCCGGCGCATCTCCCGGTAAAAGAACTCCATCGTCAACGCGCGGCGATCCGCGGCCCATTGCCGAAAGTCCTCACGGGAGCACAGGAAGCGGGTATCGTCGCGGATCTCGACCGGGATGCCGAAGTCGGCAGCCCAGCGGTCCATCGCCTGCCGCACCCGCCACTCCCCGGGCTCCGTCACCACGATCCGCTCCGGCTTCAGATCGCCGGCCGCGCGCTTTAGTTCGCCGGTGAAGGAGTTACTGTTGCCATCGTCATCAAGCCTGACGTAACGGACATCGAATCCCCTGTCGCGGAGGTCTTCCGCGAAATGCCGCATGGCGGAAAAGATCAGGGTAATTTTCTTCTTGTGATGGCGGACGTAGGTCGCCTCCTCTGCGACCTCGCACATCAGCACCCTGTCCCTTGACGGGTCGGCATCCTGCAGGCTGGAGATCGACAGGGAGAGCTGGTCCCCGAGGAGGAAGACAAGGTTCCGGATTCGCGGCGCCATCAGCCTTTCAGCAGACCGGCCACGGCATAGGCGGCCGCGGAAGCCGTTGCGGTCAGCACCGTTCCCCACACCATATCGACCACGCTGACGGTCAGGGACCAGCCCTTCACCGTCGCCAGATTGGTCATGTCATACGTGCCGTAAGCGAGAAGGCCCAGCAGCGCGCCGTTGACGACTGCGATGGCAACGCTCTCCTTCTGCAATCCGGGCAGGACAGCGAAATAGACGATGCCGGCGATATAGGCGAGGTAGAACAGCCCGGCCGCCGTCATGTCGGGACGATCCCTCAGTAGATCGCCGATGTGGGAGCGGTAGAAGCCGATCGCCACCCGGCTAAGCCAGATATAGTCGAGACCGAAAAAGACCACCGCTGCGGAAACATAACTGAGAACCAGCACGCGCATTCGTCTCTCCTCAGATGCCCAGCATGGGCTGGACCAGCCTCAACAGACGGCTCTTGAAGCGAAGCGGCGCATCCGTGACCGCAAGGCAGATACAGTCCTCTTCTTCACCGGCGATCGGCTTGTGCTCCAGGTCCTCGTCCGCATCCTCCAGGTCGCCCCGGCCGTAACGCCCGGTCACGTCGCTGAAGCTTCCAGACAGCACGAGCGTGAGCTCTCGCCCGCCATGGCCGTGTTCCGGCACGGGCTTGCCGGCAGGGATGCGCAACAACCGCACGCTGGTTTCCTCATCCCCTGTCGGCACCAGAACCTGATAGGCGCCCCGGCCCAGAGCCTTCCATTTCAGTTGATCCGCATCGGCGCCAACATAGTTTCTAAGCGGCGCGGGCAGGACATAATCGCCGCGAGGCGCATCGGCCTTCGACGACAGGCCGGAGTCAGGGGGAGTGCTGTCAGGGGGAGTGCCGTCAGGGGGAGTGCCGTCAGGGGGCGTGGTCTCAGAGACCCGCCGCCGGATTGCCTGCCACGAGTCCTCCATGGACTGTTCCACCGGTTCGATCGTCTCAAGCATGTCGCCGGCGGCCGCCTCGAACTGGCCGAGCCGCGCCCGGCATTTGGGGCATAGCGCAAGATGCGTGGCGATGGCCAGGCTCCAGCCTTCCGCCAGATCTCCCATCGCATAGGCTGCGAGCAGTTCGTCCCGTATATGATGACGCGGTTTCATCACCGTTCCCCCAGGCTCTTGCGAAGCTTGGCGATCGCCATGCGTATGCGCGATTTCACGGTCCCGAGCGGCAGTCCGAATTCCTCGGCGAGATCCGAATGCGACACATCGCCGAAGAACGACCGCTGCACGAGTTCGCGCTGTTCTTCAGGCAGCTCTTTCAGGGCCGTACGGACCCTTTCCGCTTCCTGCCTGTTCTGAAATTCCACATCTGCCGGCTCGATGTCATCGGGAACGAAGGCCGGATCGTTCGGATCGAATTCCGGCCGGTTCTGCTTGCGATATGCGGATATGAAAGAATTGCGTGCGATCGTGAAGATCCACGTCGAAGCGTTTCCCTTGTCGGGATCGAACAGTGCGGCCTTGTTCCACACCAGCATCATCGTTTCCTGCATCAGTTCTTCCGCGGTCTGAAGGTTGCCGGTATGGCGCATCATGTAGGCCTTCACCCGCGGGCCAAAATGTCGGAACAGCTTCTCGAAGGCGTCGACATCCTGCACCCGCGCCACGGCTGCGATCAGCCGCGACATATCTTCAGGGTCTTCGGTCATGGGAGTTCCGCGCACTTTGATCATCGCAACGCCGCGTGGTTTCCGTACCGCTTGTACGGGCCATCCGGCTAACGCAAGACCATTGTGGCATCGCTCGGCCGTCTGCGAAACTGTTATTGTCATGCCGCTAATACGCGCCGTTCGGCGTGGTGGATCACGGCGCATAAAAAAAATCAGGCACCAATCCGAAGGCGACCCTGATGCGTAGTCCTATCCAACACGCAACAGGAACGGTTGGTTCGCTATGGGCTTTCGGGGCAATACAGATTTTCATGCAGGCAATACGCGGATCGCCGTCATCGGCTCCGGCATCTCCGGCCTTTCCGCCGCCTGGCTGCTTTCCCAATCAAAAGACGTCACGCTCTTTGAGGCGGATGCTCGTGCAGGCGGCCACTCCAACACGGTCGACGTCGAAACCATCACTGGCAAGACGCCGGTCGACACGGGCTTCATCGTTTACAACGACAAGAATTACCCGAACCTGGTTGCTCTGTTTGCGCATCTCGGTGTGCCGACGGAAGCCTCCGACATGTCCTTTTCCGCCTCGCTGGATGACGGCCGCTTCGAATATTCCGGCTCCGGACTGGCCGGCCTGCTGAGCCAGCGAACCAATGTGGTCAGCCCCCGGTTCTGGTCGATGCTGACCGGCATTTTCCGTTTTTACCGTGAAGCCCCCGAAGTTCTGAATCGCCCCGACAGTGCGAGCCTTTCCCTCGGAGACTTTCTGGACAGGGAAGGTTACAGCCGCACCTTTATCGAGGATCACCTGTTGCCCATGGGCGCGGCGATCTGGTCGACAACGGCGAGCGAGATGCGCGCCTATCCGCTTCAGGCTTTCATAAGGTTCTTCGCCAACCACGGGCTCCTTCTCATCAAGGACCGGCCGACATGGCGGACCGTTACCGGCGGCAGCCGCGCCTACGTCCAACGCCTCCTCGGCGCCTTCACCGGCACCCTGCGTTTCGGCTCGCCTGTCGTCGGAATAGGCCGGGACGACCTGGGCGTCACGATCACCTGCGCCAACGGACAATCGGAGCGGTTTTCCCAGGTCGTGATCGCGACCCATGCGGATCAGACGCTCCGCCTCCTTGCCGACCCGGATCCTGAGGAGCAAAACCTGCTGGGGAGCTTCGGCTATACGGACAACACCGCCGTGCTGCATTCCGATCCCGGACTGATGCCGAAACGCAGGGCCGCATGGGCGAGCTGGAACTACATCGGCGGAAAGCGCGGCGACGGCAAGGAGCAGTTGTGCGTGACCTACTGGATGAACCGGCTCCAGAACCTGAAGACCGACCTGCCGGTGTTCGTAACGCTGAACCCGAGCAGGGAAATCGACCCCCGGAACATCCACCAGACCTTCAATTACACCCATCCGCTCTTCGACGGGAACGCGCTGGCCGCACAGGCAAACCTCTGGCAATTGCAGGGACGCCGCCGGACATGGTTCTGCGGCGCCTATTTCGGCAGCGGCTTCCATGAGGACGGGCTGCAATCCGGCCTCGCCGTTGCGGAAGAGCTTGGCGGCATAAAGCGACCGTGGTCTCTTGAAAACCCGTCGGACCGCATCGTCGGGCCAGAGCAGAGGCCAGAGCTTAGGATCGCCGCCGAATGACACTCACATCCGCCCTTTATGCCGGCGAGGTGATCCACAACCGCCTTCGTCCCAAGGTCCACAAGCTGCGTTACCGTGTCTTTTCCCTGCTTCTCGATCTCGATGAGCTTGAGGGGCTCGACCGGAACGTGAAGCTGTTCGGTTACAATCGGCGGGCCGTTTTCAGCTTTCATGACAGCGACCACGGATCCGGCGAACGGAACGGGCTAAAGGACTGGGTGCGGGGCCAGCTGGAAAACGCCGGCCTGTGGAGCCCGGGAATGCGCATTGCCGTGCTCTGCTATCCGCGCATCTTCGGCTACGTCTTCAATCCGCTGACCGTTTATTTTTGCCGCACGGCCGAGGGCGAGCTGCGCGCCATTCTTTACGAGGTCCGCAATACCTTTCATGAGCGGCACACCTACGTCATCCCCGCAGGCGCCGGCCGCGACGGCCAGTTCCGGCACGAATGCGCCAAGGAGATGTACGTCTCTCCCTTCATTCCGATGGACTGCCGCTACCGGTTCCGCATCGCGCCGCCGTCCGACCGGGTCCTGATTGCGATCAACGAGGCCGATCCCGATGGCCCGCTCCTCCATGCATCCTTCGCGGGCCGCCGGCGTCCCTTAAGCGACCGCACCCTGCTCAAGGCGCTCGCGACCTATCCGCTCATGACCCTGAAAATCATGGGCGCGATTCATTTCGAGGCCTTGCGGTTGTGGCTCAAGGGCATCGCGGTTTACCGTCATAGGGCAGCAACCCGTCCCATCGACGCCACCGTCGTCGCGAACCACCGCTTCGGGGAGAACTGACATGAGTGAGATCGACCAATCCGCGGCTTTGATCGCAGAACAAAAACCCCCTCTTTGGCAACGCATGATCTGCCGTTGGGCCGAACGCATTTCCCGCGGGCGACTGACCCTCGTCTTCGCCGACGGTCGGGAATTTCAGGTCGAAGGCTCCGAACCCGGCCCCTCGGCCATGCTTCAACTGAACAACGCGAGCGCCTTCTGGAAGGTCATCGGTAACGGCAGCCTCGGCTTTGCCCGCGCCCATATGGACGGGGATATCGACAGCCCGGACATGCTCGCCTTCCTGGAACTGGCGCTCGTCAACGAAGACCGGCTTCAGGGTCCGATGCGCGCCTCGTCAATCGGCCGATGGACCGCGCGCCTGCGCCACCTCCTGAACAGCAACACCCGCGCGGGCAGCAGGCGCAACATCGCCTTCCACTACGATCTCGGCAACGCGTTCTATGGCCACTGGCTGGACAGGACGATGACCTATTCCTCCGCCCTCTACGAGCGGCGGGACATGTCGCTGGAAGAGGCGCAAGCAGCCAAATACGACCGCATCATCGCATCGCTCGACATCGGCCCCGATGACCATGTGCTTGAGATCGGCTGCGGCTGGGGAGGTTTTGCCGAACATGCCATCAAAAAAACCGGCTGCCGGGTGACCGGCCTGACCCTGTCGAAAGAACAGGCGGACCACGCGCGTCGGCGGCTGGCGCTGGCGGGCCTGTCCGCCCTGGCCGACATTCGCCTGGAGGATTACCGGGACGTGCGGGGACGCTTCACCAAGATCGTGTCGATCGAAATGTTCGAAGCCGTCGGCGAGGAAAACTGGCCCGTCTATTTTAACCGGGTGCGCGACCTTCTGGCGGAGGGCGGCAAGGCGTCGATCCAGGTCATCACCATCGACGAGAGCCGGTTCCGGAATTATCGGCGCGGCGCGGATTTCATCCAGACCTATATCTTTCCCGGCGGCTTTCTGCCGTCGGTGGCGGCTTTTGAGCAAAGCGCCAGGAAAGGCCGGCTTGAGGTCGCCGACAGCCTGCGCTTCGGCCAGGATTACGGCCGCACGCTGCTTGCCTGGGATCGGGCCTTCGCCGACAACTGGTCGAAGATCCGCCCCCTCGGCTTCGACGATCGCTTCTACCGGATGTGGCGCTATTATCTTCACTATTGCGCCGCCGGCTTCCGCTCCGGCCGGCTGGACGTCGTCCAGTTCACGCTTGCCCGTTAGGGTAACCCGGGTTTCTCGCCTTCCTTAAGCCCTGCGCCGGATCAGGCACGATCCTCGCGCAGCATCTTCTTCGTCGCGGCGAAGAAAAGCGGATAGGGCAGTAGCCGCAGAAGCTTGAGCAGGAAGACCATGCGTTTCGGGAAGGCGATCTCGAACCGCCTGGCGCGAAGTCCCCGGACGATCCGCCCGGCCGCGTCTTCCGCCGAAATCATGAACGGCATGGGGAAGTCGTTCCGGTCGGTCAGCGGCGTTTGCACGAAGCCCGGATTGATCACGCTGACGGCGATCCCCTTTTCCTTCAGTTCCGGATAGATCGCTTCGCCAAGCGTGATCAGCGCCGCCTTGGTCGCCCCGTAGACGCCTCCGCCCGGCAGACCCGCATAGCCGGACACCGACGCGATCATGGCGACATGCCCGCTGCGCCGCGGCACCATCCTGCCGAGCACGGCGTCCAGGCAATGGCTGGTCCCCACCAGATTGACGCTGACCGATCTGGCCACGAGATCCGCATCGAACCGGCCCGGTTCATCGCGAAGGTAGATCCCCGCCGCAAAGACGGCGAGATCGACGGGACCCATGGTTTCTTCTATGTCCGCAACCGTCCGGCCAACGGCCTCGTCATCCCGAATATCGACGGCAAACGGCCTGATCGCGCCATCGGTTTCCGACGCCAACAGGTCCAGGTCCTCGACGTTACGCGCACTGGCCGCGACCCGGTACCCGTCATCGACGAGCTTCAAAGCAAGCGCGCGTCCAATCCCCGAACTCGCACCGACAACCCATGCCAGCTTTTGACGATCCGCCATGACAGTCCCCCTTGTTCCCACAAGGCGCCAGGCCCGCGCGGGACATTTTTCAAGATCCGTTTGTAATACGGATCCGGAGGGCCTGCGGATCAGTCGGGGGCGGAGTTAGAGCGTCACGGGAGACGCGCCACATGCTCGAACAGCAGCGCGACGGCTTCCGCGCCCGGATCGTTATGGCCCATCAGCTGTTCCGCATTGAGATAGGAGGCGCGGCCCGCATTGGCCTTGGAAAGCGTTGCGGTGTGATCGGCGCCCTTGCGTGCGGCGGCAGCCGCAGCGACGAACCCGTCGCCGAGAGCCTCCAGCGCCGGGTGCAGGGCATCGATCATGGTCCGGTCACCCGGTTCGGCGCCGCCGATCTGCTGCATCCGCTCCAGACCGGCCTTCAACGCGTCGCGCATCTGCAGGCCGGACGAGGAGGCATCGCCGGCGGCGGCAAAGAAGATCGCCAAGAGCACGCCGGAGGATCCGCCCATGGTCTGGCTCAGTTCCTGTCCGATGGCCCGGAACAGCTGCGTGGGATCGGCAAGCGGCAGGCTGTCCATCGATGCAATCAACGCACGCGACGCATTTGAAAGCGTCGAGCCCGTATCCCCGTCGCCCGACTTCGCATCCAGGGCATTCAGGTCGGCTTCCGCCGAAATCAGGAGTTCGCAACAGGAAGTCAGGAAGGCCCGCGTCGGTTCATGCGGCGACGGCATCGCCTTGATCGGAGCCAGGCCGTCGGGAAGCGGAAGCACCCTGGTTTTTTCAAGCGCGACACAGCCGGGCCAACCCGACACCGGGGTCGGTGCGGACAGCAGCTCCGCATCTCCATCGGCCAGTTCCATCAGCGACACGGAAAAGCCGTGCATGTCGAGGGACGTCATCATGGAGGCCGGCCCGACCATCCACTTGATCTGGTGCCCGATGGACGACTGCATCAGTTCGTTGGCGAGAAGCCCCATCTCCAGAACCGACGCCGCGCCGAGGTTGTTCACCAGGGCCACATGGGGCCTGTCGGACATAGCCACCCGCAGCTTGTCGACCACCGCGTCCATGGCCTGCCTCGCATCGACGAAGGCAACCTGTTCGAAGCCCGCCTCGCCGTGGATGCCGAGCCCGAGTTCGGCCTTGCCTTGGGGAATACGATGCTCCTTCGGCGAGCCCGGAACCGTGCAGGTGTCCAGCGACATGCCGATGCTCTTGATGTTTCCGATCGCCCGCCGTGCGGTTTCTGCTACCGTCTCCAGCGCCGCTCCGCTTTCGGCCAATGCGCCGGCAATCTTGTGCACGAACAGGGTCCCGGCCACGCCCCGCGCCTGGGGCAGGTCCGGCAGGGCGACGTCGTCGTCCACCACCACCATGTCGACCTTGTGACCGAAGGCCCGCGCCCGTTCCGCCGCCAGACCGAAATTCAGGCGGTCGCCGGTGTAGTTCTTGACGATCAGCAGGCATCCGGCCGGTCCGGTCACCGCGAGAATGGCGGCCAGAACCGCATCGACGGACGGCGATGCGAACACATCTCCGCACACGGCGGCGGTCAGCATGCCCTTGCCGATGAACCCCACATGGGCCGGCTCGTGACCCGAGCCGCCGCCGGACACGAGAGCGACCCTGGATTTGGTCCAGTCGCTGCGCACCACCACACGGATGTGCGGATAGCCGTCCAGGCGGGCAAGGGTTCCGCCAGCCGCGGTCAGCGCGCCATCGATGGCTTCGGTGACCAGATCTTCTTTTTTGTTCATGAAATGCGTCATGTGGCCCTCCCTCAGGCGAGTCTTGCGCCAGAGGCGTCAAAGTAAAGCGGGTTTCTCGGCTGGATCTTCACCATGTCCCCATGGGTCAGTGTCGTGTGTGCATCCGTTACCGTCACGAGATCATGGTTCTTGTAAACCAGGTGCAGGCGGGTCTGGTCGCCCAGATGCTCGACCCGGTTGACGAAGCTCTCCTCGCCTTCGCCCTGGACGACATGTTCCGGACGCAGGCCAATGGAGACGGCCCCTGCGGGCGCTCCGGCGAAAAGATCCGCAGGCAGAATGTTGATCCGCGGCTGACCCAAACGGCTGGCCGCATAAACGCTGACCGGATTTTCATAAATCTCGCGCGGTGTGCCGAACTGCACCAGTCTACCCTGATCCAGAACCCCGATCTGGGTTGCCATGGTCATGGCTTCGATCTGGTCATGGGTGACGTAAAGCAGCGTTGCCCCGGAGTTCGCCTGGATGTTCTTCAGCTCCACCCGCAGGTCCGACCGCAGCTTGGCGTCGAGCGAGCTCAACGGCTCGTCCATCAGATAGACCGACGGATTTCGCACCAGCGCCCGGCCGATGGAAACCCGCTGCATTTCCCCGCCGGAAAGCGCCGTCGCCTTGTTGTCCAGCTTGTGGGAGATCTGCAGGATTTCCGCGACCTCGGCCACCTTGCGGTCGATCTCCGCCTGCGGCGTGCGCAGCATCGGCGACTTCAACGGGAATTCCAGGTTCTCCCGCACATTCATGTGCGGATAGAGGGAATACTGCTGGAACACCATTGCGACATTGCGATGAGCGGGCGACAGTCCGGCCATCGAATGCCCGCCGATCGACACGGTCCCGGCATCCGGAGTGTCCAGCCCCGATACCATGCGCAGGAGCGTGGTCTTGCCCGCCCCCGTCGGCCCGAGCAGGACGACGAAGGACCCGTCCGGAACCGTCATGGTCACGTCGTCGAGCGCGACCGTCGATCCGAAGCTCTTGGAAATCCCGGAAAGTCTGACTTCAGCCATGGTGAAGGACCTCCTCGTTCGCAGCCGACAGCAGGGCCTTTCCTGTCGTCGCGTCGAAAACAGTCAGCTTGCGCGCATCCAGATCCACCCCGGTCTGCTCGCCGACACGCACGGACACATCGGAGGGAATGCGGGCCTTCAGAACGCCATGCTCCGTCTCCAGCGTCACGATCTGGGTGGTGCCCAGATATTCCTGCGCGACCACCTGCCCACGGTAGGTCGCCCCGTCGTTCAGGCTGACATGCTCCGGGCGCACGCCCAGGGTCAGCGCCCCTTGCGCGCCGGTCAGTTGCTCTGGCACTTCGAACTCGGCCCCGCCGAGGCTGACACGGGTCGCGCCGTTGGCAACGGTTCCCTCGAAGTCGAGGAAGTTCATCGGCGGAGACCCGATGAACTCGGCGACGAATTTCGTGGCCGGCCAGTCGTAGATCTGCTGCGGTACGCCGAATTGCTCGATGACGCCGTGGTTCATGACGACGATCTTGTCGCCCATCTGCATCGCTTCCAGCTGATCGTGGGTGACATAGACCGTGGTCGCGCCCATGCGATCGTGCAGTGCGCGCAGTTCCTCAGCCATGTGTTCGCGGAACTCCGCATCGAGCGCGCCCAGGGGCTCGTCCATGAAAAAGGCCTTGGGCTCCCGGACGATGGCCCGTCCCAGCGCGACCCGCTGGCGGTCGCCGCCGGAAAGCCCCCCGACCGGGCGGTCGAGCAGATCCTCGATCCTGAGGATCTTCGCAACTTCCGCCACCTTCTCCTTCACCCGCGCCCGGGGCATGCCCTGGCTGATCAGCGGATAGCTGATGTTCTTGCGCACATTCATGTGCGGATAGAGCGCGAACATCTGGAAGACGAAGGCGATGTCCCGCTGGCTGGCCCGCTTCTGGCTGACCTCCTCGTCGTCGATATAGATGTGCCCGCTCGTCGGCAGTTCGAGCCCGGCCATCATCCGCAGGGTCGTCGTCTTGCCGCAGCCGGAGGGTCCGAGCAGCATGAAGAATTCGCCGTCCTCGATCGTGAACGAGGACGATTTCACGGCGGTGAACGAGCCGAATTCCTTGCGCAGATGTTCAATCCTGATCTGGGCCATCATCTACTCCGGAAAATGGCTGACGATGATGAACATCACCGTTCCGACCAGCGTGACGATGAAGGAATAGGTGTAGAGCCACAGGGCGAAGGGCTGCATCAGCATGAACACCCCAAGGGCGATCAGAACGGTGGCGACCATTTCCCATGGCCCCCGGCGCAGCCGCGACAAATCGGTAAGCAGCGTTTTCATTTCCGGACAGCTCCGAAGGTGATCCCGCGCAACAGATGCTTGCGCAGAAGAACGGTGAAGACCATGACGGGCACCAGGAACAGGGTGGCGCCGGCGGCGACCGCGGGCCAGTCCTTGCCCACGCCGATGATGGTCGGGATGAAGGGCGGTGCCGTCTGCGCCGTTCCCGAGGTCAGCAGGACGGCGAAGGCATATTCGTTCCAGGAGAAGATCAGGCAGAAGATCGCAGTCGACGCGATCCCGGTCGCGGCTTGCGGCAACACCACCTTGTAGAAGGCCTGGAACCGGGTGTAGCCGTCGATCAGGGCGGCTTCCTCGTATTCGATCGGGATCTCGTCGATGAACCCTTTCAGCAGCCAGACGGAGAGCGACAGGTTGACCGCCGTATAGAGCAGGATCATGCCCAGGTGGGTATCCGACAGGCCGAGCTGGCGGAACATCAGGAAGATCGGGATCGCCACCGCGATCGGCGGCATCATCCGGGTGGACAGGATGAAGAACATCAAATCGTCCTTCAGCGGCACCTTGAAGCGCGAGAACCCGTAGGCCGCGAGCGTTCCGAGGAACACCGACAGGAAGGTCGATCCGAAGCCGATGATGACCGAGTTGAGAAAGCGTTCCCCGTACCGGCTCGGCCCGGAAATCACCATGTCGTACTGACGGACGATCTTGTCGTACCAGGTTTGCGGCGGGCCGAGGTCGTCCAGGGCTTCCGGCGACAGTCTGGTCCGGGTGGTGAACAGATTGACGTAGCCCTCAAGCGTCGGCTCGAACACCACCTTGGGCGGATACGCAATGGCGTCGTTCGGGGATTTGAAGCCGGTCGCGATGATCCACAACAGCGGCAGCAGGGTCAGGAGCGCATAGCCCACGACCAGAACGCCGGCGATCCACTTCTGCCTGAGAGACGGCTGGGTAACGGAAAAGCTCATCGTTCCTTCACCTTGTTCAACGCCTTGACGTAGATTGAGGCCAGACCGAACACGGTCACGAACAGGATCACCGCATAGGCGCTGGCATAGCCGGTGCGCCACTTCTCGAAGGCTTCCCGCTTGAGGTTGATCGACGTCAGTTCGGTGACGCTGCCCGGCCCGCCGCCGGTCAACTGCACGACCAGATCGAACATCTTGAAATTCTCGATGCCCCGGAACAGGACCGCCAGCATCAGGAACGGTAGGGCCATCGGGATGGTGATCGTCCAGAACTGGCGCCATTTGCTGGCCCGGTCGCATTCCGCCGCTTCATAGATGGATTCAGGGATCGATCTGAGCCCTGCCAGGCAGATCAGCATGACGAACGGGGTCCACATCCAGGTATCGACGATGACGATCGCCCACGGCGCCAGCGCCACATCGCCGATCATGGAAAAGGACGACGGATCCGCCCCGGTCAAAAAGCCGATGAAATAATTGAACAGCCCGATTTGCGGCTGATAGAGGAACGTCCAGAAGTTTCCGACCACCGCCGGGCTCAGCATCATCGGCAGCACGATGATCGTGGTCCAGAGATCGTTTCCCTTGAACTTCTTGTTGATCAGATAGGCCAGCGTGAACCCGATGAGCACCTGCAGCACCAGCGTCCAGATGACGAAATGCGCGGTCGCCTGCATGGCGTTCCAGATGTCCGGATCGGTCAGGATCCGCTCGTAATTCCTCAAGCCCAGCCATTTCAGTTCCGCGCCCGTGCGATTGGCGCGGTAGTTGGTCAGGCTGAGCCGGATGGTCCAGATCAGCGGAAAGATATTGATTGCCAGCAACAGCAGGATCGACGGCAGGATAAACGTCCATCCGACGGCCCGGTCGCTCAGTCCCTTGATGCCACGCGCGGACCGTCCCTGCGGTGCCGATGGTGGCCGGGCATCCGTTTCATCCGTCATGATCGGTTACTCAATTCGAAAGGAAATAGTCTGAAGTGTCAGGCGAGGCCTCACCCGGCCCCGCCTGACGGGAGGAAGGCGCTTAGAGCTTGCCTTCGTCTTCGAAGGTTTCGGTCCAGTCGCGAACCAGGCCGTCGAGCGCTTCCTGTGCTGTGCCGTTGCCGGCGACGACATAGTCATGGAACCGCTTCTGGGTGTCCTGAAGCAGGATCGCATAGCTCGGCTCGGCCCAGAAATCCTTCACGACCGCCATGGAATCCAGGAAGGTCTGCGCATAAGGCTGGCTTTCCGGGAAGTCGGGGGCAAGCGTGACGGCCTTCAGGCAGGAGAATCCGCCCATTTTCCACCATTTCGCCTGAACTTCGGGCTTTGCGAACCACTTGATGTAGTCAAGCGCGGCGTCCTTCTTGTCCGAGTAGGACACGACGGAAATCCCCTGCCCGCCGAGCTGGGCGAACTGCTTGCCGTCCGGGCCCTTCGGATTGACGAAATAGCCGGTCTTGCCGTGGCCGACATTGGCATCGTTTTCGAAGCCGGGCCACGTGAAGGCGAAGTTCATCTGCATGGCGACCTGGCCGGACTTGAAGGCGTCGATGCCCTCGCTCATGTAGCCGTTGGACGAGCCCGGAGGCGTGCAGCAGTCGTAGAGCGCCTTGTAGTATTCAAGGCCTGCGACCGCGCCCGGCGAATTGACATAGCCTTCCATGTCATAGGGCTTGTCCGGGTTTTCATACTGGAAGCCGAAGCTGTAGAGCACGTCCATCGCGCCCATGGTAATGCCTTCCGAACCGCGCTCGGTATAGATGGAGGCGCCATAGACGGTCTTGCCGTCGATCTCCCGGCCCTGGAAGAACTCGGCGATGTCCTTGAGTTCCGCAAAGGTCGTAGGCGCGGCCAGGTCGCGGCCGTATTTTTCCTTGAACTCGGCCTGCAGTTCCGGACGCTCGAACCAGTCCTTGCGATAGGTCCATCCGACCACGTCGCCGAAGGCGGGCAGAGCCCAGTAGTTCGGGGTGTTCTTCGGCCATTCGGAATAGCCGGTCACGGTGGCATCGATGAAGTCGCTCATCTTGATGCCTTCCTTGTCGAAGAAATCATTGAGCTTCACATAGTGGCCGTTTTCGGCCGAGCCGCCGATCCACTGGCTGTCGCCGATCATGAGATCGCACAATTTGCCGCCCGAGTTCAGCTCGTTCAGCATGCGGTCGGCGAAGTTCGGCCAGGGCACGAACTCGAAGCTCATCTTGTTGCCGCTCTGGGCCTCGTAGTCCTTGCTGAGTTCGACCAGCGCATTGGCCGGATCCCAGGATGCCCAGCACAGGGTCAGGTCTTCGGCCTGGGCAGCACCGGAAAAACCGCTCATGAGCAGACCGCACGCACCTGCGGTCATCAGAAATCTGGATTTCATTTTATCAATCCTCCCTAGAACAGACCGGCCATACCCTCCCCGGGACGGCGGCTCCGTTGCAGAAACACTAAATGAGACACGTGCCTCAAAACAAGCAAAAAATGACGCACGTGTCTCATTTTGTGCTATGGAAGGAGGGAGGAACCGGAAATCGGTCGCGTTCGCGGCACGGTCCGAAGGACAACAAGCAATTGATAAGATGAAGAAAAATTCATCCCAGGCACACAGCGACCCATTGGCCCGCCCGACCACGAAAGACCTCGCAAAATTCGCGGGCGTCAGCCGGGCCACCGTCGATCGCGTGCTGAACGGACGCGAAGGCGTCAAGCAGAAAACCATCGATCGCGTCAACGCCGCCATCAAGGAACTGGGCTTCGTCCGCAACCTGTCGGCGGCCAATCTCGCCAGGAACAAGAGCTACCGGTTCGTCTTCGTCCTGCCCCGTTCAGGCGACCTGTTTCACCGGGAAATCGTGCGCCATATCGACGAGGCGAACAGCATTCTCGTCAACGACATGGTCACCACCTATGTCGAACACCTGGACGAGAACGATCCCCATGGTATTGCCGCCTATCTGGGCACCCTGACCACCGACACGGTCGACGGCGTCGCGATCATGGCGCCGGAAACGCCCCAGGTGCGCGACGCGATCCACCGCCTGCAGGAACGCGGCGTCCAGACCCTGCCTTTCATTTCCAACCAGACGGGCACGGGCGACGACTGGGTCGGGATCGACAACAACGCCGCCGGCGCAACCGCCGCCACCCTGCTCGGCCGGTTCGTCCGGGCAGAGACCGGCAGTATCCTGATCGTCTCCGAAACCATGCAGTCGCGCGACAGCCTGGAACGCCGCCTCGGGTTCGACCGGATCATAAATTCCCGGTTCCCCCACCTCCACGCGCTGCCGTCGCTTGAGACCTACGGTTCTCCGGATCGCGCCCGCACCATCATATCCGAGGCCCTCAAGCGCCCGGACATCGTCGCGGCCTATATCCTGTCGTCGGAGGCGCGGGTCCCGCTGACGGTCCTCGATGAAATCCGGCTGCCGCAACCGCTCGTGACCATTGCCCATGAGCGGACCCCCTATACCGAGGCCGCGTTGAAAAGCGGACTGCTGGACGCCCTGATCACCCAGGATCCCGGCCACCTGGCAAGAAGCGCCATCCGAAAGCTGAAGGCCATGACCGATCAGCGCAGCACGCTGTTTTCACAGGAAAAGATCCGGGTGGAGATCCTTCTGGCGACCAATCTTTGATGCAAAACACGGCGTGCGCCTCCAACATCAAGTCAAGCCTTGCGCCGAAACAGCACTCCGGCTTCGGCCAGATCCTGCAGTTCCCCCCCTCGCCGATACCGGGCAATTTCGACAGGACCTCAGGTGTTTGTTCGCCGAGGCGTAGCGGCGGGCCGGCGCCATCGAGAGGCTTTCCGGACACCGGATCGGCGTGCGAATCCGAAGGTCACCGTTGTGCTGGCCCAGTACGACGACTCATCTCAAGTTACCCCGGCGCCTTTTCCATAGCCGGGCGTATTGCAATGAAGTTCGATTCCGTGTGTTTCGGCTTCATCGTTGCCAAGACAGCGAAAACCGGCCTCTTCACACCGCCCCTCGGACTGAACGCCGAGGTCAGCGCAGGCCGGACGCCCGCTCGCCTTCAGGAATTCTTTAAGGGATTGATCCCGTTTATCGTGATCGGCGTCAGCATCCTGTGTATTTTGATTGCCTTCCCGGAAATAACACTGTTTCTACCGGACCTGATGAACCAGTGAACACTCAAGGACGTGATGGACAAGCCTCAGGCGACAGAATTCCCTTCGGCCCAAACAGATCCTCTGGATCAGTTGTCCGGCAGCAAACTGTCCCCCTACCGCCGGTTTTCGGCACAGCAGTGGTCGGAGTTCCGGGCCGATACGCCGCTGACCCTGTCGGAAGACGAGGTCAAGAGGCTGCGTTCGCTCGATGATCCCGTCGATCTCGACGAAGTCCGCCGCATCTATCTGTCCCTGTCCCGTCTCCTGTCGTCCCATGTGGACGCGTCGGTCAATCTGTTCCAGGAACGCCGGCACTTTCTCAATATCGACGAGGCAATCAAGACGCCCTTCGTGATCGGCATCGCCGGATCGGTTGCCGTCGGCAAGTCCACGACCGCCCGTATCCTGAAGGAGCTGATGGCTCGCTGGCCGTCGAGCCCGAAGGTCGACCTGATCACGACCGACGGCTTCCTGTGGCCCAACGCCACCTTGCAGGAACAGGGCCTGATGGAGCGCAAGGGCTTTCCCGAAAGCTACGATGTCGGTTCCGTCCTCCGCTTCCTGTCGCGGATCAAGGCGGGCGACCGATCGGTGCAGGCCCCGGTCTACTCACACCTCACCTATGACGTCGTCGCGGACGAGTATGTGACAATCGACCGGCCCGATATCCTGATCTTCGAGGGCATCAACGTGCTGCAGGTGCGCGACCTGCCCGAAGACGGCAAGATGGTGCCGTTCGTCTCCGACTACTTCGACTTTTCCATCTATATCGACGCCGAAGAAAAGCTGATCCACGACTGGTACGTGACCCGTTTCATGCGCCTGCGCGAGACCGCTTTCCGCGATCCGCAATCCTTCTTCCATCGCTATGCGGAACTCCCGGAAGAGGCCGCCCTGGCAAGGGCCGAGGACCTTTGGGAGAACATCAACCTGCGGAACCTGCACGAAAACATTCAGCCGACCCGCCCCCGCGCCGACCTGATCCTGAAGAAAGGATCGGACCACCTGGTCGAGGAGGTCCTGCTCCGGAAATTGTAAGGAAACAAGCCGGAGCCCAGTGAGCAAGAGTGCTGCCGGCCGTCTTACCGTTTCCGGAAATGGTAGGCAGCACAGGGTTGGTGCAGAAGATGTCCGCCCGACGAGCGATCGAGCGACTCCTCAAAGCGCTCTTCGACTTCTGCCCGGTTTTCTTCAAATATGCGTTTGCGTGCCGGGTCCACGCGGACAACCTGCTTCAGAAAATCCTCGAAAGCCGGATAGGAGCGCGAGAGCGTGTATTCGGCTTTGTCGAGCAGTTCGAACGCACCGCCATCCTGGGCCAACGTCGCCATGATCTGATGCGAGCGGGTGCGCACCACGGTTTCGTCTTCCACAAGACGGACCACGTCGAACATGGAGCCATAGGGATAAGGTTCCACGATATGCAGCCGTCCACCCGGGTTCAGGACACGGCAGGCCTCCTGGAGCGCAAGGGTCTGAACCTCCTGCGGCACGTGGTGGAACGAAAAGAAGTAGCACAACAGATCCTGGGAACCGTCAGCGAGCGGCAAGGCTTCCGCACGCCCTTCCAGCACCGCGACGCCGGACGGCAGCTTCGCCCGGGCCGCCGCGACCTTGTCCGGATCGATTTCAATCGCGGAGACTATGGCTCCTGCTTGAAAGAGCTGAGCTGAAAACGTCCCGCTTCCCGCGCCGACATCGGACACGGCCTTGTTTTTCAGATCGAAAAGCGTCGAAAGATGTTCGATATGTCCCAAACCGTTTTCCAGTCTTTCAGGGCCCCGCAATCGCGGGTTTCGTCATGACATAGCCTAAAGCTATGACTGCACTAAGATTTATGGATTAGCAGTAAATAACAATAGCGCTTCACACTCGCCGCAATTGGAAAGGCGCTGTTTTCGAGTGGCCGACCAAGCGGGAGGACAATCGAAGATGAAGCTCGGTCGACGTTTGAAGAATGTCTCGCAGGAGAAGATCGTTTTCACGATCACACTTGCGATGTTCGCAGTCTTCGCCTTTTCCCTAGATGGATTCATAGGAACAAGCAATCTCCTGGCTCTGTTGCGAAGTGTCGCAGTGCTTGGGATTTTGGGGCTGGGCATGCTGATTGTCGTCCTGGGCCGGGGCATCGACCTGTCCATGGTGGCCAACATGGCCATTTCGGTGGCCTGGACGATCCAGCTTGTCGGCACCGGCATGCCCTTGTGGGCGGCGCTTGCCATCGGCCTCGGCTTTGCGTTGGGGATGAGCCTGATCACCGGCATCCTGGTCGCCTTTGCCGAGATCCCGGCGATCTTTGCGACCCTCGCCATGGGGACCTTCATCTACGGCTTCGGCCGGGCCCATCTCATCACCGGCACGGATGTCGTCTATCTGCCGGCGAACTTCGGCTGGGCGGCCCAGATCGGACAGGGGCGCCTTCTGGGCGTACCGATCCCGATCATCCTGGCGGCAATCCTGGCTGTCGTCGTCTATCTCTTCCTGCGGTTCTCGAAGCACGGCTGGAACACCTACAACATCGGCGACAACACCCAGGCGTCCCGGATCACCGGCATCGCCGTGCGCCCGACCATGGTGCTCCAATACATGCTCTCCGGAACGGCCGCCTATCTTGCCGGCCTGATCACCGCGACGGCGGTGCAGTCGATGAACACCCGCATCGTCAATTCCAACATGATTTACGACGTCATCCTCATTGTCGTGCTCGGTGGCGTCAGCCTGTCGGGCGGCCGGGGCAGCGTCCGTAACGTCATCGTCGGCACGCTTCTGATCGGCGTTCTGGTGAACGGCATGACCATCATGGACATCCAGTACACCATCCAGAACGTGATCAAGAGCCTCATCCTTCTGCTCGCGATCGTCGCGGACAGCGTCATCAATCCACGTGACGAACAGACCGGACAGCAAGGCGATATCTGATCCGGTCCAAGCAACAAAAACACTGAATACCCAGCTGAATGAATACCTTGGAGGAAAGCAACATGACTTGGACCAATCTGAAGAAAATGGCCCTGTTGGCCGTGGCCGGGGTCGGCATTGCCGGCGGCGCGCTGGCGCAGGAACCCAATGACCCGTTCCGCGGCCCGGCGCTCGAGGCCCTGAAAGACAAGTGGATCGCCTACCTGCCGATCTCCGCCGGCTTTGACCTGGCGCAGGCCTGGGGTGGAGTAGTCAAGGAAGAATCCCAGCGCTACGGCATGAAGTTCACGATTCAGGATCCGAACTGGTCGACCGATGCGATGGCGCAGGGCATGACCTCCCTCATTGCCGAGCACCCGGACGTGATCGTCACCCAGAACCCGGACACCCAGTCACTGGCGCGTCTGATGATGCAGGCCAACCGTCTCGGCATCACCGTGATCCAGATGAACATGCAAGGGGCCGTTCAGACCGATGCCTTTGTCGGGCCGGACTACGTCGCCATGGGCCGCGAGATTGCCGAAATGGCGATCAAGCAATGCGGCGAAGGCACCGACACCTCGCACAAGATCTCCATCGTGCAGGGCGTGCTCACCGGTGGCGTCAGCTACTTCCAGGTCCAGGGCATCATGGAAGTCCTGAAAGGACGCGAGGACATTCAGATCGTCTCGAGCCAGGCAGCCGACTGGGATGCCTCCAAGGCACGGGCCATCACCGAAACGGTCCTGCAGCAGCACCCGGATCTCTGCGCCATTCTCGACATGTGGGATGGTCAGGCCATCGGCACCGGAGCCGCGGTCAAGCAGGCGGGCCTCGCCGATAGCGTCACCGTGATCACGTCCGGCGGGGGTGCTGCGAGCACCTGCGATCTGATCCGCGACGATACGTTCGACATCGTCTACAACTACGACGCGCCCGGCATGGGACGCGATGCCTGGACCGCGATCATGATCGCCCTGCAGAACGGCGGCGGCGGCAAGCTGAAGACACAGGTTTTCTCTCCGACCTACGTGATGACCAAGGACAACGTGGACAAGGCTTCCTGCTGGGATTCCGAAATCTACGCGAGCCGTCTCCGCTAGGGACTTCCGCTCAAGGCGCAGGCCACGGGCTCACCGCCGTGGCCTGACGTCTCTCCAATTTCCAACGACAAGAACAATGACCACATTCATGGGGGAGATGGTCCCGTGTCGCTAGTACATAGCCTCAAGAAAGCCCGGTATCGCTTTTTCCCCGATCATGTCGTCGGCGAGATGCTCTCCAAGAGCTGGATCGACAACGCGATCCCTTTCACCTTCATGATCATCGTGGTCGGGGTGATCGGACTGCTGCTTCCCAACTTCTTCACCGGAAGCAACATCTCGATCCTGGCCCGTCAATACGGCGAACTGGCCCTCGTGGTGCTCGCCATGACGACGGTGATCCTGGTCGGCGGCATCGATCTTTCGGTCGGATCGAACTTCGCCCTCGCCAACTTCCTGATGCTCTATTTCCTCAACCTGGCGCATTTCCCTGTGGGCGTATCCGCACTCCTGACCGTTCTGATCACGGCCGGCGTCGGTCTGATCAACGGGCTTCTGGTCGGCTACCTGCGGCTCCGGGCGTTCCTGACGACACTGGTGACCCTGATTATCGTGCGCGCGATCGTCGACCTGCTGCTCCTGGAATACGCGCAAGACATGTCGATGTCGTTCTACACCTCGCCGCTCTGGGACATGATGGGTCTCGGCGGGGTCTGGATCTTCCCCTTCAGCTTTGTCGTGCTGGTGGTTGTTGCCGTGATCGCCCACATCGCTTTCAGCCGATCCGGCCCCGGCTGGCGCCTTCTGGCCATCGGCGGTTCGCGCCGGTCCGCCTTCAACATGGGGCTGCCGGTCAAGCGGATCGTCTGTTCGGCCTATGTGATTTCCGGCGCCCTCGTCGGAATGGCCGGCGTTCTCTACGCCGCACGCCTGAGCGGCGCCGGCACCGACACGGGCATCGGCCTGGAAATCTCGGCTCTGACCGCAGCGATCCTGGGCGGCAATTCGCTCGGCGGCGGACGCGGCTCCGTTCCCAAGGCCCTGATGGGCGCCGTGACCGTTCTGGTGCTGTCCAACGGCGTCCTTCGCCTCGGTCTCAACAGCGGTTCCGGACCGATGGTCCTCGGCCTCGCCCTTCTGTTTGCCGTCTTCGTGGACGTGCGCTGGATGAAGAACCGCCACAAGCTCCTCAGCAAGGTCTACGTCTCGCCCACCCTGATGGAAATGCCGGAACCGCGCCCGACCGATCACGGTCCGTTCGAGGTCAACGACCGTTTGAGCAAGGTCGACGTGATCGCCCTTGGCGAAGTGGAAAGCCCCGAAGACGTGATCCTCGACGAGGACGACAACCTCTACAGCGGCAACCGTCATGGCGACATCATCCGCTACTTCGCCCCCGACTACAAAACCCATGAGGTCTACGCCCATATCGGCGGCGCGCCACTGGGCATGAGCTTCGACAAGGACGGCAACCTGCTGGTCTGCGTCGGCGGCATGGGCCTCTACATGATCTCCAAAGCGGACAGAAGTGTCAGCAAGGTAACCGACGAAACCAACCGGTCCTTGTTCTCGGTCGTCGACGACAGCCGCCTGCGTCTGGCCGACGACCTGGATATCGCGCCCGACGGCAAGATCTATTTCTCCGAGGCCACGATCCGCTACGAGATGCATGACTGGCCCGTGGATGCCCTGGAGAGCCGCGGAAACGGCCGCATCATCTGCTACGACCCGGCCACCAAAAAGACCCGAACCGTTCTGAAGAACCTGATCTTCCCGAACGGGGTCTGCACGGCCCATGACGGCAAGTCGATCCTCTTTGCCGAGAGCTGGGGCTGCCGGATCAACCGGTATTGGCTGGAAGGCCCCAAGAAAGGCAAGCTTGAGATCCTCGCCGATAAGCTGCCGGGCTATCCCGACAATATCAACCGCGCCTCCGACGGGACCTATTGGGTCGCCATCATGGGCATGCGTTCTCCCGCCCTCGATCTCGCCCTGAAGATGCCGGGCTTCCGGCGCCGCATGGCACGGCGGATCGCGGCCGACCAGTGGCTCTATCCGAACCTCAATATCGGCTGCGTCGCGCGGTTCAACGACAAGGGCGAATTCATCGAGTCCATGTGGGACCGCCATGCCACCAACCACCCGATGATCACCTCCATGCGTGAGCACAAGGGCTGGCTCTATCTCGGCGGCATCACCAACAACCGGATCGGGCGGATCCGCCTTGAAGGCATGAACGACAGCTGGAGCGGTTGGTCCAGCTACTGGGGCGACAAGGCCCGGAGGCAGGCATGAGACAGACGTTTATCGCGCGGAAGCTCGACAGTTTCCTGGGGCGCGGCACTGCAGCCGTGACCGTACCGGCCCTGGATGGCGCCCTGAAACCGAACAACCGGCTGGAGGACTTACCGCAAGGGATTTCCGGACAGGCACCGGACTGCATTGTCTTCTGGCAGGGGCAGCCGCTTTGGTCGGACGGGGCAAAACTCGTCGCGCAAGACGGAATGAAGGTCGATCTCGGATCCGAGATCACCGCCCTGGCAACGAATGGCGAGACGCTGGCCGTTGCAACGCTTGCGGACGGATTGCTGGTGCTTGGCACCGGTTTCGAGGCCGTGACGCCGAACTGGAACAGGGATGTCAGGAACGTCACCGCCCTGGCCTTCGGACAGGATGGGAACATCTGGTTCTGCATCGGATCGGAGCGGAATGCGCCCACCGAGTGGCGCCGCGATCTGATGGAAATGAACAGCAGCGGTCTGATCGGCCGCGCCGATCCGACAACCGGCGAGATCCGCATCGTCAAGCACCGCTTGCGCTATCCTTCCGGCATTGCCGTACTCCCCAACGGGGCGGTCGTGTTCAGCGAGGCCTGGTCGTCTCACGTGGTCGAAATGGCCGCCGATGGTGCCATGGCCCGCATCGTTCTGGATGAAATTCCGGGCTATCCCGGACGCATTCAGGCGCGCGAAGGCGGCGGTTACTGGCTTTGCATCTTTGCCCCGCGCAGCACGCTGATCGAATTCGTCCTGAGAGAGCCCGGCTACCGCAAGGCCATGCTCCGAGAGGTGCCGTCCGATTATTGGGTCGCCCCCAATTACTCCAGCGGAAAGTCCTTCCATGAGCCGATGCAAGGCGGTGCCCTGAAGCAGATGGGCATCCTCAAGCCGTGGGCGCCGACCCTTTCCTATGGCCTCGTGATCGAACTGGACGAAGACTTTATCCCGGTGCGCAGTTTCCATAGCCGCGCGGGCGGCCGCCGGCACGGCATCACATCTGCCCTGGAAGCGGACGGCGACCTCTGGCTCACGGGGCGGGGTTCCGGAGAAGTCCTGCGCTTGAACCTTGAGACCGAGGGAGAAACGGCATGACGACACCCGTGGTCGAACTTCGAAATGTCACCAAAGAATTTCACGGCAACCCCGCGGTCAAGGGCGTTTCCTTCGAGTTGCACCCCGGCGAGATCCATTCATTGCTTGGAGAAAACGGTGCCGGCAAATCGACCCTGACGAAGATGATCGCCGGGGTCTATGAGCCGACCGACGGCGAAGTCCGCTATCTCGGCAACAAGGTGGCCTTCACCAGTCCGCAGGAAGCCCTGGAAAGCGGCATCGCGATGGTGTTTCAGGAAACCAGCCTGATCCCCTCGCTGACCGTCGCGCAGAACCTGGAACTGGGAAACGAGCAATTCCTGACACGCCTGCGCGGGCTTTGGATTTCCGCGCAGCAATTCCTGCAATCGCTCAGCTTCGAGGTGGACCCGACCGCCCTGGTCTCCCAGCTCGGCGCGGCGCAGAAACAGATGGTCGAGATCGCCCGCGCCGTCCGCCACAATGCCAAGGTGATCATCTTCGACGAACCGACGGCCACGCTGACGCCCGAGGAAAAATACCACTTCTTCAATCTCGTCAATCGCCTGAAGCAAAACGGCGTTTCGATCGTCTTCATCAGTCACGCCCTGGAAGAAGCCCTGACCATTTCCGACCGGATCACCATCCTGCGGGACGGCGAGCATGTCATCACGGATGAGGTCAAGGCCTTCGACCGCGACAAGATCATCGGCCACATGGTCGGGCGAAGCCTGACGAACGAGCTTTACGGCGACAAGCAGGGCAAGGAACGAAAGGGGCGGCCGGCCGGCAAGCGCGTGCTCTCGGTCCAGAACCTGTCCATGGGATCGATCGTGCGCAACACGTCGTTTTCCGTTTTCTCGGGCCAGGTTACCGGGGTCTTCGGCTTGGTCGGCTCGGGCCGTACCGAAACCTTCAAGATCATTTCCGGTGTTCTGAAACGCGACTTCTTCCATGGCGGAGAAGTGCGGCTCAGCGGCAAACCGGTGCGCTACCGTGTTCCGCGTCCGGCGATCCGGGACGGCATCGTCTATGTCACGGAAGACCGGAAGGTCGAGGGCTTCTTCGAAACCAAGTCGATCGCCCAGAACATCTATTCCGGCCTTGTCGGGGCTGATCTCAACGAAAGCCCGGTGATCAACTACGCCGAGATGACCGAACTGGCCAAGGTCTGGACCGAGCGTCTGAACGTGAAGGCGATCGACAACAATTCCAAGGTCATCGAGCTTTCGGGCGGGAACCAGCAGAAGGTCGTGCTCGCCAAGGCCCTGGTTCAGAAGCCGAAGCTGATCATTCTCGACGAGCCGACCCGCGGCGTCGACGTCGGCGCCATTGCCGAGATCCATGAAGTGATCAACGAACTTGCGAATGCCGGTTTGCCGGTGGTGATGATTTCTTCCTACCTTCCCGAAATCCTGGCCCTGTCCGACCGTATCCTCGTTTCACGGCTTGGGCGTATGGTCGAGGAATTCGCCATCGAGGAAGCGAGCGAAGAAAAAATCATGTACGCCGCCGTTCACTAGGTCGGTGCGCGAAGGGAGAGACATATGAAAATGAAAGCCGCAGTTCTGGAGGAGATCGGTCGTCCGGGTCCTTATGCCGAAACCCGCCCGATCTCGGTCTGCGAGGTCGATCTCGACGGGCCGCGCGACGGCGAGGTCCTGGTCGAGATCGCGGCGGCAGGCCTGTGCCATTCGGATCTGTCGGTGGTCAATGGCGACCGTCCGCGACAGCTGCCTCTGGTCATGGGACACGAGAGTGCCGGCGTTGTCCGCGCGGTCGGGCCGGACGTCGAACGGTTCGAGCCCGGCGATCACGTCATCTCCGTCTTCGTGCCAAGCTGCGGACATTGCGGCCCGTGCCGGTCGGGCCGGCCGGCCCTGTGCGAACCGGGCGCGGCCGCCAACAACACAGGCAAGCTGATCGGCGGCGGGTCGCGGCTGAGCCGAAACGGCGAAACCCTCTACCACATGACCGGGGTTTCCTGCTTTGCCGAATACGCGGTCGTGTCGCAAAATTCCCTGGTGAAGGTCGACAGCTCGATCCCTCTGGACATTGCCGCCCTGATGGGCTGTGCCGTGCTGACCGGTGCCGGCGCGGTGTTCAACACCGGGGACGTCTGCCCCGGATGTTCGACGGCGGTGGTGGGCCTCGGCGGCGTCGGTCTTTCAGCCGTCATGGCAGCCTATGCGGCCGGCGCCGAGAAGATCGTGGCCGTCGACATCATTCCCGACAAGCTCGAACTCGCCAAACAGCTCGGCGCGACCCATACGATCGATTCCTCGAAGGAAGGCGCTCTGGAGGAACTCCGCGAGCTGACCTCCGGCGGCGTCGACACGGCATTGGATTTCACCGGCAACGTCAACGCCCTGCGCTTTGCCTATGACGCGACACGCCGTGGCGGCGCGACGGTCACCGCCGGCCTGCCGAATCCGAAAGCCATGCTGCAGATCCCGGCCGTCGGCCTGACCGGGGAAGAGCGCACCCTCAAGGGGTCCTACCTTGGATCCGGCGTCCCGAGCCGGGACATCCCGCGCTTCCTCGCCCTCCACGCCCAGGGCCGCCTGCCGGTTGAACGGCTGATGACCGAGAAGATCCGGCTGGAAGACATCAACGAGGGTTTCGACCGCCTGCACGCAGGCAAGGCGATCCGCCAGGTTATCGATTTCAATTGACACAAAGAGGATAATCATGGAGCGCACCACGGGCATCCAGACCTATCAATGTTACATCAACGGCGAATGGGTCGAACCGGCAACCGGCGAGTATTTTGAAAGCGACGATCCCTTTACCTCCAAGGTGTGGGCAAGGATCCCCCGATGCGGGGCCGAGGATGTGGACCGCGCCGTCGAGGCGGCCAACAATGCCCTCACCAAGGGCGACTGGGCCACGATGCATCCGACCCAGCGAGGTCGCCTGCTCAACCGGTTCGCCGATATTCTGGAGAGCGAGGCCGATCACCTTGCCCGCATCGAAGTTCAGGACAACGGCAAGCTCTATGCCGAAATGCGCGGCCAGACCGGTTATCTGCCGCAGTGGTTCCGCTATTTCGCCGGTCTTTGCGACAAGATCGAGGGCTCGGTCATCCCGATCGACAAGCCCGACATGTTCACCTACACGACCCATGTACCCGTCGGTGTCGTGGCCGCGATCACGCCCTGGAACTCTCCGCTCCTTCTGACCACCTGGAAGCTGGCTCCGGCCCTGGCCGCCGGCTGTACCGTTGTTCTGAAACCGTCCGAATTCACCTCGGCTTCCACCCTTGAGTTCTGCAAGCTGGCTGAAAAAGCCGGCTTTCCGGCCGGTGTGATCAATGCCATCACCGGATTCGGCGCCGAGGCCGGTGCGCCGCTTACGGAACACAAGGACGTTCACAAGGTCGCCTTCACCGGAGGGGATGCGAGCGGACGCCATATCGCACGCTCGGCCATGAACACCTTCAAGAGGCTGACGCTGGAACTCGGCGGTAAATCCGCCCAGCTCGTCTTCCCGGATGTGAATGTGGAAAGTGCCGCGCGCGGTGTCGTCTCCGGCATCTTCGCCGCAACCGGCCAGACCTGCATCGCGGGCTCGCGCGTTCTCGTGCACGAGGACATTCATGACGCCTTCGTCGACGCCTTCCTGAATCTGGCCAGGACGGCCCGCATCGGCGACCCCATGGATACGAACACCCAGGTCGGCCCGGTGACGACCAAGCCCCAGTTCGACAAGATCCTGTCCTCGATCCAGATGGCGCGCGATGAAGGCGCGGAATGCGTTCTCGGCGGCGGCCCCTCGGAACGGCCCGAATGCGGCCAAGGCCGGTTCATCGAACCGACGGTTTTCACCGGGGTCGAAAACGCGATGAAGATCGCCCAGCAGGAAGTCTTCGGGCCGGTTCTTTCCATAATCAAATTCCGCGAGGAAGAAGAGGCCTACCAGATGGCCAACGACACGGATTACGGCCTGGCCGCAGGTGTCTGGACCCAGGACCAGGGGCGCATGTTCCGCGCAGCCAAGGCACTGCGCGCCGGAAACATCTGGACCAACTGTTACCGCGCGGTGTCCTACATGGTGCCGTTCGGCGGCTTCAAGTCCTCCGGCATCGGGCGTGAAAGCGGGCAGGAAGCCCTCAATGACTATCTGGAAACCAAGTCCGTCTGGATGGACTACGGCCCCGGCCCGGCAAATCCGTTCGTCATGCGCTGAAATCCGATGACGCCGCAGCGCCATAGACAAGACCTATAACGATTGATCGTTTACCTACAGTCTGGTCTTATGAGGAAAATCAATGCGGCACCGGGGACTTCCCGGTGTTTCACGACAGGCGCGAGGCCGTATTGGATATTCGTCAGCTACGATATTTCATAGCGATCGCGGAGGCGCGTTCCGTCTCCGCGGCGGCACATAAACTCCGGATCGCGCAACCCTCCCTCTCCCAGCACCTTGTGAATATGGAACGGGAATTGGAGGTGAAACTCGTCGAACGGTCACCGCGCGGATCGGTGCTGACCAACGAAGGCGAGACCCTTCTCAACCACGCCTATGAAATCTGCCGGATGGTCGACACCTGCATTTCCGAAATCAAGGAACTGTCGGGGGAGGTCCGTGGCAAGGTCAGGTTCGGGATGCCGCCCTCGGTCTCCATGGTCATGTCCGTTCCCCTTGCGGAGACGGTCCGGCTGGAACTGCCGAAAGTCCGCCTGCGGGCCAGCGAGGCCATGAGCGGTTTCATCAAGACCTGGATCGACGATGGCACCGTGGAAATCGGTTTTCTCTACGATCTGATTGGCGTCGAGCATTTTCAGGCGACCCATGTCCTGGACGAACACCTTTTCTTTTTCTCCGCGCCCGATGCCTGGCCGCTAAAGTCGAAACCCGGGGCGCCCGTCGCCATGAGCGACCTGGTGAATGCGGAACTGGTTTTGCCTGGCGAGCCTCACGGGCTTCGGCGCATCATTGAAAAAGCGGCGCGCAAGGCAGGCATCGTGCTCAACGTGACGACGGAACTTGATGCGATGACGCAAATCAAGGAGCTGGTCGCCAGAGGCTCCGGCTACTCCATTTTCGCACCCGCTGCCTGCCATGACTTCGTCGAAGCGGGACGGCTGCTGAAAGCCCCGATCGTGGATCCGGTGATTTCCCGCCCCGTCTATCTGGTTAGAAACCCTTCGGCCGTCCAGACCAGGGCCTGCGCCGCGGTCGAAAGGCTCACCTTGCAGGTGGCCCGGGAAATGGTCGAACGCGGACTGTGGGAAGGCCAACTCGTCGCGACGGGCGGAGAGAAATCCCCTCAGACTGCCTGATACCAACCATCATTGATTATGACCCATCTGATGGACCCTATCGGTTCGTTGGCGAGGCGCGACGCGCAGCGCGACTGTCCGGTCGGGCAAGCGGCGCAACAAAGTCCAGCGGGCCGATAGGGTTCACCGAAGGCCGCGTTTTCGAAACGCCCGGAAGGCGTCGCGCTTCTTGGCCGATGCCCCGCATCGACCTGCAAAACGCTCCTGGCCGGACGATCCGAAAATGCGGTCAGATGGGTTATAATCAATGATGGTTGGTATGAGCTTCCATGGTCACGACATTCGCCTCAAGGTCCCGGACGCGCAGGGCCAATTTTCCCTCCCTCTTTCTTGCCTCGACGACCGCCGGCCGGTCACAGATCAGCGGTGACAGCCCGCGATAGGTAAAGTCTTTCGGCAGGTGCTTCAGGATTTGAGCCGCAAGGATCTGCATCCAGGTCGACTGGAGCGGCCCATGAACGACCAGTCCGGCGTAGCCCTCCGTTCCGATCGCGTAGATCGTGTCGTAGTGAATGCGGTGGCCGTTGAAGGTCATCGCGGAATAGCGGAAAAGCAGCGTTGACGTCGGCAGGACTTCGATGGACCGAATGACCTCCCAGGGCTCGGCCTGAGGCGGTTGGGGCGTCGGAGCATCCGAAGACGGATCCTCCCGATAGACGATGTTCTGCTGCTCCGAAATCCGGAGGTCCTGCCCGCACAGATAGCTGTGTTCGAGCGTTACGAAACCGAGTTTACCGCTGCGGCCCTCCTTGAACCTGATGTCGGTGATCGTCGATCGTCGCGTGATGGTTTCTCCTGCACGGATCCCGCCCCGATACGACACGCGCCCGCCCGCCCACATGCGCCGGGGCAAGCCGAGATCCGGGAGAAACAGGCCCAGCCGCGGGTGACCGTCACGCCCCAAGTCGGCCGGCGGATAGATCTCCGGAGCCAGGCACCAGTGGAGCCCCGGAGTTTCGTCCTCGTCCGCCAGAAACCCGTCCAGCGTCACGCGGAATTCCCGCACCTGCCGCTCTGTGACGGTTTCGCAGGCTTCGCGCTCAAACCCGATCCAGGAACTGGTATCAGACATCATCACCGCCTCTGACAATGTCTCCGAGGTCCGCGGCATTCAGACCGGACAGCCTCTCCAGGATTGGAGCAATCCTGTCTGCGCCGTCTCCCAGAACCGCCTCTGCCTTGGCCCGGAGCTTCATGGCAAGGGCATCCGGAGCGGGACGCCGGGCAAGGTCATGAGAGAAGGGCACTTTGCGCCCGTCGGCGAATTCGATTTCCCCTTCGGCCTGCATGTCCGTCAGCGTCTCGTCCCCGATCACGTCGACCTTTCGGGCAAAGGCCGACAGAGCGGGGTCACGGCTCAGATCATCGCAATAGGTCTCGAACGCGCCGGTATTGCGTCCCTCGATCACCATGCCCGCCAGCCACGTGTAACTGAATTTGACTTCCAGGCCGGTCTGAGGCGCCGGAATATTGCAGACCTTCAGCCAGCGCGGGTTCGTGCGCAGGGTAAGCGAAGTGATCTCCTCCATACGCCCACCGATTTCCGGAAGAACCTCGATCAGCGCCTCGATCATCGCATGGGTGCCATGACAGCAGGCATGGAACTTGTAACTGATATCCCCGAACAGGAACGCGCCCGCCGGAGCGATCTCCGAGCCAGGCGCATCGCTATGCGTGGGGATGAAACCCTGATCGCCCATGAGCCCGTCGTCGCATGAGGTCATCCCGAGTTTGGCCAGCTTAGCGCATTCGATCCCGTTCGAGGCCGCGATCCCCGCATTATACGGCTTGCCCATGGTTCCGAACTGCGATTTCAGGCCCGAGGCCCGCGTTGCGCACAAGCCAAGTGCGGCACGCATCTGGGAATGGGTGAGGCCATAAAGACGTCCCGCAGCGACCGTCGCGCCGAAGGCTCCTGCCGTCGCGGTCTGATGAAAGCCGCGATTGTAATGGGCTGACCCCAGGATCATGCCGATCCGGATGGCCGCCTCTGAGCCGAGCAGGAAGGCTACGACCACATCTTCCGCAGACGAGTCAACTTCCTCACCGGCGGCAAGGGCAGCCGGATAGATACCGACCGAGAGATGGCCGACATGGGCAAAATGGGTGTCGTCATAGTCGAGGGCATGGCTTGTGGCGCCATTGACCAGCGCCGCGGCCCGTGCAGGAACCTTGGCCCCACCGATAAGCGAAGCGGCCGGGACACCGCCCTCGCCGGACACCATAAGCCTCAGCTTTTCCGCAAGCGGTTCCTCCACCCCGGCCAGACCGCAGATCAGCCAGTCGAAAAGAGACAACCGGGCAGCCGCCATGGCATCAGGAGAAATCGCCTCTGTTGGCAGTTCAGCAATGTCCAGAACCGTGTCCATCAAGTTTGACATGTCACTCCCCCGCGGTTTCCGATGCACGCTCAAGCACGGCCTTTGCCTTTGCGATGACCGGCGCATCGACCATCTTGCCATCGACCTTGGCAACGCCTCCATTGCCAATTGCCGACAATACCCTGTCCGCCCAGGCAATCTCATCGTCACTTGGACGAAAGCCTGCCTTTGCGGGTGAAAGCTGCGCCGGATGGATCAGCAGTTTTCCCTTGAAACCCAGTTCCGCGGCATAGGCTGCGTCACTGCGGATGAGGTCGATGTCGCGCGTATCCGCCGTGACGCCATCCACGGGACCGGGCTTATCGGCAATCCTCGAGGCCAGCACGATCTCGGACCTGGCATGGGCAAGGGCCGGCATCGTAAGGGCGCAACCCAGGTCCGCGGCATAGTCGAGCGAACCGAAAAACAGGCGGTCGAACAGGGGCGCCAGTTCGCGCACCCGCGCGACACCAAGTGCGGTTTCCACCAGGCCGAAAAAGGCAGTCCCGGACGGCAGAGCGTTTCGAATGGCATTTACCTGCGCGGGATCCTCAGCCTTCGGCAGGACAAGACCTGCGCATCTGCCCTCGCGCGCCAATCCGGAGACCATTTCGAGATCATCCGCAAACCAGGGTGTTGCGACCGCGTTGATGCGCACGCACAAGGGCACCTTGTCGGAAACCTCCAGCGATGCCAATGCCTGACGTGCCGCATCCTTTTCATCGGGCGCCACAGCGTCCTCAAGATCGGCAATGACACAGGTCGGATTGGCTGCCTGCGCCTTTTCGATCAACTGCGGCAGGCTGGCCGGAACGAACAGCGGAAAGAACAGCCGATCCTCTTTCAGGGTTCCGGACGTCCTCATCTTCAGAACGACCTCGGCAGATCGAGCAGATGTTCCCCCACATAGGAGAGGATCAGGTTTGTCGAGATAGGCGCCACTTGGTAGAGCCGGGTCTCCTTGAACTTGCGCTCGATATCGTACTCCTCGGCAAAACCGAAACCGCCGTGGGTTTGAAGACAGGCATTGCCCGCCTCCCAGGACGCATCCGCCGCCAGCAGTTTCGCCATATTGGCCTGCGCCCCGCAGTTTTCCTTGGCATCGAAACGGCGGCAGGCCTCAAACCGCATCAGGTTGGCGGCTTCCGTGTTCACGTATGAGCGCGCAAGCGGAAACTGGATCCCCTGGTTCTGTCCGATCGGGCGGTCGAAGACGACCCGCTCGCTGGCGTAGTCGCGCGCCCGCTCCAGGAACCAGTAGGCATCGCCGATACATTCCGCTGCGATCAGGGTGCGTTCCGCATTAAGACCGTCAAGAATATACCGGAAGCCCATGCCTTCCTCGCCGATGAGGTTTTCTTCCGGGATTTCGAGATCGTCGAAGAACACTTCGTAAGTTTCGTGGCCGACCATGTTCTTGATCGGGCTGATCTCCATGCCCTTGCCGATGGCATCCTTCAGTTCGACGATGAAGATCGACATGCCGAGCGACTTGCGCTTGACCTCCTCCAGCGGCGTTGTGCGCGCGAGCAGGATCATCAGGTCGGAATGCTCGATTCGGCTGATCCAGACCTTCTGGCCATTGACCACATAGCGGTCGCCCTTCTTTTTGGCGACCGTCTTGATCTTGGTGGTATCGGTTCCGGTCGTCGGTTCCGTCACCGCCATGGACTGCAGACGCAACGCGCCGGAGGCGATCTTCGGCAGATAGGCGTTCTTTTGCGTGTCCGAGCCATGCCGGAGGAGCGTCCCCATATTATACATCTGACCGTGGCAGTGGCCCGCATTGCCACCGGAGCGGTTCACCTCTTCCATGACGATGGAAGCTTCCGTCAGGCCGAGACCGGAACCGCCGTATTCTTCCGGGATCATCGCCGCAAGCCAACCATCCCGGGTCAGGGCGTCGATGAACTCAACCGGGTAGGTGTCGTTCGCGGCGTGACGACGATGGTATTCATCCGGATACTCGGCGCAAAGCGCACGCAACGCACTGCGAAGATCATCGTATTGTTCGGGCGAACTGGTCGGTAGAGACAAGGGACGGTTTCCTGGTTTCGATTGGCCGGCCGTCGAAGCCTTCTTAAGAGCAAGAGCGACGAAGCGGCCTATTTTTCCGTATAGGAATGCTATGGGCTCAAAGGCGGTCGCGGGGCATATGAAATTGCTATTGGAGCTCCATAAAATTCCTTAGCCTTGCCCGCATGGATGCCGGAACGCGACAAACGCGGCCGCATGACCGATCATTCCGCCGCGCTCTTCACGGGAGCGAACTCCTCGCGGATTTGCTTCGAATGCTCGCCGAGCCCGGGGACCGAGCCGAATGCGGGGGCTTTGCCATCCATCAGGGCACCGGGGGCAAGCAGCTTCACGGGGCCGGTCGGCGTGTCGGCTTCGACGTATCGGTTTTGAGGATGCCGGATCAGGTCTTCCATCGTGCTGACCTGGCCGCAGGCAATGCCCGCGGTCTGAAGCAGCCTGGTCAGATCATCCCGCGGGTGATTTGAGAAGACGGTCTCGATCGCGGTATCGAGCGCTTTACGGTTTGCCACCCGATTGGAATTGCTGTTGAACCTCGGATCGGCCGCGAGTTCCGGAAGCCCGAGAACCTTTTCGCAGAATTGCACCCATTCCCGCTCGTTCTGAATGGAGAACAACACCTGCTTGTTATCGGAACCCGAGAATGCGCCGTAAGGGGCGATGGTCGGATGGGACAAGCCGTTGCGGTCGGGAGACTTGCCGCCATAGGCAAATTGGAGATAGGGCACATTCATCCAATCCGCCAGGGAATGGAACAGGCTCACGGAAATATGCCGCCCTTTTCCGGTGCGGCCCCGGCCGATCAGCGCCTGCAAGACGGCCTGATGCGCCGTCATCCCGCAGGAGATGTCACAGACCGAAACGCCGACGCGTGCAGAACCGGCGGCATTGCCCGTAATCGCAGACAGCCCGCTTTCGGCCTGAACGAGCAGGTCATAGGCCTTCAGGTTGGCATAGGGTCCATCCTCGCCATAACCGGAAATCGTGACCGTGATCAGGCGCGGATTTTCTTCGCGTAGCCTGTCAGGCGCAAATCCGAGCCGTTCGATCGCCCCGGGAGCAAGATTCTGGATAAAGACATCCGCCTTTTTCAAGATCTCTTCGAGGATACCCTTGTCATCCTCTTTACGCAGATCGAGACAGACGGATTCCTTGCCCCGGTTCAGCCAGACGAAATAGGCGCTCTCGCCATGAACCAGGTGATCGTATTCACGGGCAAAATCGCCTTCCGGCCGTTCCACCTTGATGACACGGGCGCCGGCTTCGGCCAGACGCCCGGAGAGGTACGGTGCCGCAACGGCTTGTTCGATTGAAACAACCAAAAGGCCATCGAGGTCGTCCGTCATAAGGTGCTCCAGGGTCGTCCGGTACAGGAGAACCATTTGGCACAAAACGGGCCGCCACGAGTAATAGCACTATCCGTGGTGAGTTATTCGGTTTGGCTATGACATATGGCGTTTTGGCAAGCGTGGCGCCTATAGCCGCCTGCTTCTTGGCGCCCGTAATGTTCGCTATCTCGCCCCACTCGTCCAAACAAGAAAGCCCCTGAAGGGGCCTCAGACTGCTGACAAACCCCTGGCGTTAGCCGGGGGTTTTTGATT